>Ga0102945_1000016_pt1 | contig 74128 bp, 100 predicted proteins | sample SalPonred_H2O_MG_FD_78207 | JGI IMG/M metagenome (GOLD analysis project Ga0102945, IMG submission 78207) | Salt pond water microbial communities from South San Francisco under conditions of wetland restoration - Salt Pond MetaG R2_restored_H2O_MG ...
AACAAGTATCGTTGTCCTTGTGTCAAGCTTGGCAGACCTGTTCCAGGACCGCTTTTTTTAGGATCAACTATTCTGTCAACAGCCGGCAGGGTATTGCTTGGTATTGTATCTGAGTCAACATTGAACAGCAAAACATAAGGATCAGTAGGATGATAGCTCACAGTGCCAACAACATAATTGCCATTTTCCTGCTCTAGTCTAACTTGACTTATGCCATTTTCTAGTTTGCCATATTGATCAATTAATCCACCCCAGCGTAGATCTTTACCGCCTTTTTGCGGTTCACCAATTTCATCATTTTTAGGACTGACTCTTTCGTACACACTCAACAATTTTAATTGATTGCCTACTAGCATAACACCATAATTCATAGGAGTAAAATATCTACGTGTTCCTAACAGTAGCGCATTGTCACTGATGCTGTTGGAAATTTCTCCATCTTCTTCCCAAATGCTAGTGATGATTTTTTGTATAACACCTAACTTTTTAACTTTAGCAGGTAAACTCATCCAAATTGGACTAGTAAAGTTAATAGTAGACAGATCGATTGTATCTTCGGTTCCGACTGGAACAGTTCTGCTGCTCCAGGTTACACTTTCTAGATCAACTGTGGTCAAGCTAGTCCAATCTAGATAATTATCTGTGGTTTGTAGCTCTAAGCTAGGATTAAACAGTGCTAATATTTGTTCTAATAATTGTAATTTTTGATCAGTGTTGCTGGTCCATATGTCAACAGTTATGCCAATTTTGTACGGCACAGGCATATGTCTTTCTACAGTAACAGCATTTGCTTGTTTGTTGGTGTAAGCCCCAATAGTATCGTCGTATGTGCGTTGTCTAACACTAAACTTGTCCACAAAATTGGGCTCTTGCATTCTGTCTCTGTCGTAGTTTAATTCGCCAATGTACACGCTGATTTGTGGAGTAGGTATCATTTTGTTTTCTGAATTGTCTTGCAATATGGTTAACCCTTGTCTGCTGGCATCGCCATACTTTACAGGCACACGCACCAGTGTGGAATTTCCATTTCTATCATTCATTTCAACGTTAAAATTGCTAAACATTCTTATAAACTGCAATAGATATCTGCGTATTTGTTTGTCATAAAAATATGTATCTGAAATTGCCATCAATCATCTGCCTCTGGTCTAAATAAATCACTGAGTCCTTGTTTACTGTCTATTTGTGTACCATCTTGCAATTCCACAGTGTTGTCGTTGCTGATAAAACTTTCTTTTTGTGTTTGATTGTTTTCATCGCCTCGAGTGATGTTTGTTTGCACATTGTCTTCGATTCTCGACCATCTACTGCCGTTGTATCTAAACAACCTGTTGGGCATATAATCCAATCTTAACACATAGTCTCCTTCCAGTGCATCCTGCGGAAAACTCACAGCCGCTGTAACCAGCAATCCATTTGGTGGTTTCCCGTCGCCTACTAGATGACCTTGGTAATCTGCTCTAGGTGTTTCGAGTGCTTCACTAGCATCTAATAAATTGGTACTGGCCTTGTTGTCAGTGTCGTCTGCTGTCTTTCCAAACGGATCAGCAGGGGATCCATCTTCGCGTGTGCCTACAATATAAAAAGGAGATGTGTCATATCCACTGGTGGGTGTTTCGTGTTCTGCTTGTTGTATGATAGCATCGTTGATCTCTAGAGTTTGTTTGTAGGTACTGAGCAAATCCTTTAATCCACCGTTGTCATCCGAAGGATCGTTGCTATCCAAACTTTGATCAAAAATATCTTTGTACTCTTGTGCATCCACCAGTGGTGTACATTTTACACGCCACAGATGTGGATACCACGTAGGAGAAAAACCTTCTGCAGCTCTACTACCTTCCTGCACAACATAATATCTTTTGAGTGCGCCATCTAATGTTTCGTCTAAGCCAAAAAAGTCTTTCAAGTGTGGCAATTCTAACACATCGCCACTCATCAACTTTCTTCCTAAGCGTTCAACCATAGTGTTGAGATGAAAAGTAATAAACAGTGTATCCCCACTGAGAAACAAACCAAATTGACTTAGATCAAAATCTATGTCTTGTACGTTGTAAATGCCTCGCATTACATAGAGATCACGTTCGTAAACTCGATCTCTGTTTTCCAAAAATAGCAAATCTTGAATATTTTTTTCGCTAAGAGTGTCATACACTGGTTGTGTAGCATCACCTGTTTGGTCGCTGGTGGATCCAAGATATTTGTGTACAACTATGTCAGTTCCGCCAACAGTGAACATTTCATATATTCTATTGTCGTGGAATTTGTAGTCGTTAGCTCGTTCTGGCTTGTAAAGTGATAAGCGAGGCATGATTGATTCTTTGTTTATCCTGTGTTATAATGTATTTATAGCAAAAAAAAATGTAAAATATACTACCTGGGATAAAATAGCTGTAAGAGGAAAAGGAATATGGGAATGGCAAAAACCAAAGGCACAAACAATATCGACAATCCGTTTGACGGAAAAATTGATTGGAAAAATTCTCACAATTTAGACTATGCAGAATACAGTCGCAGGCTTTCGCAGTGGCTTAACTATCACGCATACAAGTACAACAGCAAAGATCTCAAAAAAGATATTGTTAAATGGATGAATCAAAATGGATATTCGTCAGAACAAACAAACGTCTTTTCTGCCAACGGTGACAGCTACCTAAGTGTAACAATGGGCAGTATTGCAAAAATGCTCACAGCTGGTGGTCCGGACAGCCATCCAGATTTTGTAAACGACCGCAGTCACAGTGAGTGGTTGCACAAACAGATCGAGCCTTGCTTGGCTAATACCAACATACAACAAGAACAGCCCAAGAATACAAATGTCGTAGATATTCAAACTAGAATGCGACAGCAGTGTTACACATATGTCGAACCCATTGAACAAATGCTCGATCAACTAGCAAATAATCCCAGCAAGTTTGACATTGATGCTTTTACACCAGTAACTGTACTACAGGATGCAAACATAAGTCAGGCACACGCAAGAATTATAAAAAGTTTTTACGAGCCAGAAGCACAGGACTTCTTAGAGCTAGCACAAGGCTCTACAGACAACGAATTAAAGGAAGCATACAGTCACTTAAAGAAAACTGATATACGTCGCTTTGCAGACGTTTACACCAAGCTGTTGGAAGCGTGCGACACACTAATAGCAACTGCCAAAGCCAAAAGTGCTCCTAGAAAACGCAAACCTACTCCCCCGAGTAAGATTGTTGCTAAACTAAAATACAAAAAAGAAGATCAAGATCTTAAAATCAAAAGTGTCAATCCCACAGAAGTTGTTGGTGCTAAAGAAGTGTGGGTATACAACACAAAAACTCGCAAACTAGGGCGTTATGTTGCTGACGAGTTTGTAGGCGAGCTCAGTGTAAAAGGCACAACCATTGTAGGATTTACTCCTACCAGTAGCGTGCAAAAAACATTGAGAAAACCTGCAGATCAACTCAAAGAGTTTATGCGGGCTAGCAAACCTAACACTCGTAAATTTTTAGACACCGTTAAAACTGTAGACATCAAACTAACCGGTCGAATCAATCCAGAAACCTTGTTGTTGAAAGTAATCAAATAAAATAAATACTAAAACAAGGTAAAAATTATGTCCACAGATTTAACCACTCTAAAGCAACAAGTGTTTGACTACGTTTATCTTCGCTTGGGTGGCGATATGGTTGACGTTGAACTTGATCCTAGTCATTATGACATCGCACTTCAAAGAGCATTTGATGTTTATAGACAGCGTGCTAGCAACAGCGTAGAAGAAAGTTATGCTTTCTTAGAAATAGTCAAAGACCAAAACGAGTACACCTTGGACTCAAATATTGTGGATGTAAAAAGTGTACTTAGAAGAACCATTGGCAGCACACAAGGAAATTCAGCCAACCAATTTGAACCGTTTGAAGCTGGATATCTCAATCACTATATGCTGAAAAGCGGAAGAGTTGGAGGTCTTGCAACCTATGATTTGTATGCAGGATACCAAGAACTGAGTGCACGGTTGTTTGGTGGTTTTATGCAGTTTCACTGGAACAAAGTAAACAAAAAGTTAACTTTGATAAGACACACTGAAGCCAGTGGCGAAGTGATGATGCTACACGTTTACAACTATAAACCTGATCAGATTATTTTACAGGATCCGCAAACAAAACCTTGGATGTATGATTATACACTTGCACAATGCAAATATATGCTAGGCGAAGCACGAAGCAAGTTTGCCACTATTGCAGGACCACAAGGTGGAACCACACTAAACGGTGATACATTAAAAGCAGAAGCACAAGCCGAAATGGACAAGTTAGAGCAGGATATACTCAATTATGTTGATGGTAGTAATCCTATGAGCTTTATTATTGGTTAACCACGTTGTTCGCGATCGTGCACATACAACTCAATAAGTGCATAATGTAAAACTTTCAATAAATCTTTGCGATTATATCCGTCTTTTTTGCCATATCGTTGTGCATATTTCATAACATTGCCAATACAAAACCCGTCGCCGTGGCCTGCGTCGATGATAAATTCTGTTGCTTGAAACTTATTTAAACTGTAATGTTCGCCGTAGGTGGCATCAACATACTCCTGAAATTCTTTGATCAGCTCGTCTTCGTTGTACTTGTAATCTGGCATAGATTGTACTCCTTGTTAAACAACGATTTTAACATATGTAATGAAAACTGTCAATATCAATCAGTCGGCGACCAGGTCAGATTTGCTCCAGCCTACTCCGCTGATTTTAAGTTCTATAAAACAGTTTTGGCAAACTGTTTTCAAGTTTCTCCAGTCTGTGTTGTTGAGATTGCCATCCACAAAATGCACCGTAAGCTGTTGGGAAAACGTTGCTATAAATCCACATTTTTCACAATGGTTCAACTGTTGATACCCAGCTGATTGCCATCTAGGAATTTCTATGGGTTTTTTTCTGTTGGCTTTTCTTGCACAACTGTCACAGGTTTTTCTATAATATACCTTTTCGCCTTTGCGGTAATTCACTGCACAGGGTTTTTTGCTACATTTTGGACAAATTGGTCTATCTTGCATAATAATTGAACCTTTATAGGTACCTTTATTTATGAGCCAAAACACCACCATTTTAGGTTTATCAACTAAATATTACTAACAAAACTTTTTATTAAGAGGATTCTGACAAATGGCATTAGTATCACCAGGTGTAGAAATTACAGTAGTAGATGAAAGCAATTATGTACCAGCCGCGGCTGGTAGTGTACCGATGCTTCTTGTTGCTACAGCTGCTAACAAATCAAGCGGCACAGGTTCAGGACTAGCACAAGGTACCCTAGCATCAGCAGTGGGCAACACATATCTTGTGAGTAGTCAAAGAGAGTTGGCTGAGGTTTTTGGAAACCCACTGTTCTACAGTGACACCACTGGCAACAGCTTACCAGGTTATGAGCTCAACGAGTACGGACTACAAGCTGCATATAGTGTGCTTGGCGTTCTAAACCGTGCGTATGTAGTGAGAGCAGACATTGATCTAAGTCAGTTGGTAGGCACAGGAGTTCGACCAACAGGAAACGTAGACAATGGCACAGCGTGGCTTGATACAGCCAACACTGACTGGGGTATCTTTGAATGGAACAAAACCACAGGTTTGTTTAGTTTGGTTAGTCCTACAGTGATCATCAGCACTGATGATTTAGACAGCGGATTGCCTAAAGCCAGCATTGGCACAGTAGGCAGTTATGCAGTGGTTGCAACCAACACAGCCAATCCAGTTTATTATAAAAACAGCAACAACAACTGGGTACTAGTAGGCAGCGAAGATTGGAAAACCAGTTGGCCAGTTGTAGCAGGTTCAGAATCCAACCCATCTATAACAGCAGGTGATACATTAATCATCAACGGTACAACCATAACAGCTAGTGGAACAACTGTAGCGTCACTGGCTAGTGATGTCAACACAGCCGCAATCACAGGAATCACAGCAGGTGTTACTGATAATAAACTGCAACTGTTTGCAGACAGTACTGCATCAACAGATGGCAGCACCACTGATGGTGGATTGAGCATACAAAATGGTTTGGTTGGCACGATATTGGCAGACTTAGGAATCACAACTGGAACATATTACACACCATCTGTACAGCAGAGCAAACACACCAGTGTACCTGAGTGGAAAAACACAGACAACACGCCTCGTCCAACTGGCAGTGTGTGGGTTAAAACTACAACACCAAACACAGGTGCTGACTTTACACTTAGAGTGTATGACGAAAATGCAGACAGCTTTGTGCTAACAGCAGCTCCATTGTACGAAAACGATCGAACAGCAAACAAGAACTTAGATGCAACCGGCGGTGGTAGAAACATTGCAGCAGGCAGCTACTATGTACAATTTGACACCAGTGAGAACGACACAGTAACATACAAGTTGTTTGTAAGAACAGCAAGCGGCGCAACAACTGTTTCAGGAACCAACACTTCACCTAGTTTTACAGCAGGTGAAACATTCACTATTCAAGCAAGTCAGATCAACAGCACTGAACTAACCACTGCAACCACAGTTACACTCAGCGGAACAACAGCCAACGACGTAGTAGCAGATATACTAAGTGCAAATGTTGCTAATGTTACTGCTAGAATCACAGCTGCTGGCGCAGTTGAAATTGAACACACAGCTGGCGGTGTATTGGTATTAAAAGAAACCAACGGAAATCCACTGTCAGACGCAGGCATTGCTGATACTTTGACCAATGTACGAGCAGGCAACGACAGTGACTTGATCTGCAGCAACTGGATTCCTGCAACATACACAGCAGGCACAACTCGCCCAGGCACAGATCCAGCCGATGGTACATATTGGTACTACAGCGTTGCTGATGAATTTGATATTATGATACACGACGGGTCAAACTGGAAAGGCTATAGAACAGTCAGCAGTGATGCAAGAGGGTACGACCTCACAGCAACCAACAGTGCAGGACCAATAGTGAGTGCTAGTGAGCCAGAACAACAAGATGACGAAACTCCACTGGTTGTAGGAGATCTTTGGATCAATACCAGTGATTTGGAAAATTTCCCAAGAATATATCGTTACGAAACCACAGCAGACGGCAACGAATGGGTACAGATTGATGTCAGTGACAGCGATACTGAAAATGGTATTTTGTTCAGTGATGCACGTTGGGGAACCAGCGGGGATGTTGATCCTATAACCGACGAAGTGCCAAGCATCAGTGATCTAAGCGAAAGCAACTATTTAGATCTAGATGCTCCGGATGCAGACTTGTATCCAAGAGGTACTCTACTGTGGAACACAAGAAGAAGCGGTTTTGGTGTTAAAGTTTTCCGTAGAAGATACTTTAACGCAGATGATTTTGCAGGCACATTACCAAGTCAAACTAGCACTTGGGTATCACAACTTACAACACAAGCCAATGGTGCTCCTGCACTAGGCCGCAAGAGTGTGAGACAGATTGTGGTTGCGGCTATGAAGAGTGCAATTGATACAAACAGCGATATTCGTGAAGAACAAAGAGAATTTAATCTAATTGCCGCACCTGGATATCCGGAGTTGATGAGCAATATGGTTGCACTAAACAACGAACGCAGAAACACTGCATTTGTAGTAGGTGATTCGCCAATGAGATTGGCACCAGATGATATAGAAAACTGGGCATTAAACAGCAACAATGCTATTGTAGACAGCGAAGACGGCTTAGTAAGTGCTGATAACTACTTGGGTGTATTCTACCCAAGTGGTACAACCAACAGCCTCACAGGACAAACCATCCAAGTACCGCCAAGTCATATGATGTTGCGTACGATTGCACGAAGTGATAATGCAAGCTTTCCTTGGTTAGCGCCAGCTGGCAACAGACGAGGTACTATTGACAATGCCAACAGCATTGGTTATATTGACAGCGACACAGGAAGATTTGTTAGTATCGGAGTCACCGAAGGTATCAGGGATACATTGTACCAAAATGCCATCAATCCAATTACATTCTTCCCAGGTGTTGGCTTGTTGAACTATGGTAACAAAACTCGCGTCACTACACCAAGTGCACTAGACCGAATCAATGTCGCAAGATTGATCAACTACATTAGATCGCAACTGGACAAAATTGCCAAAGCATTTATCTTCGAACCAAATGATAAACTCACACGTGATGAACTCAAAGGTGCGGTAGAAGGTTTCTTCAACGACCTAGTAGCTAAACGTGGTGTGTATGACTATTTGGTAGTGTGTGATGAGAGCAACAACACTCCAACACGCATCGACAGAAATGAATTGTATATGGATATTGCTATTGAGCCTGTGAAGAGTGTGGAGTTTGTGTACATTCCGATTAGAATCAAGAACACTGGTGAATTAGAAGCAGGCAATACAGCAAGTTCTAGCGATGTGTAAGAACACACAAAGAGGGGATCGATCCCCTCTTTGAATAAGATAAATAAATTTATATTAGGAGCAAATAAATGGCAGTTTCATCATTAAACAAATTTACAGTTCCACTAGCTAGTGACCAATCTGCATCTGGCCAGGGACTGTTGATGCCAAAACTCAAATATCGCTTTAGGGTGTTATTTGAAAACTTTGGTGTAAGCACACCAAGAAGCGAAATGACCAAACAAGTGATTGATATCGCTCGTCCTAACGTGACATTTGAAGAAATGCCAGTTGACGTGTACAACTCTAAAGTTTACCTATTAGGCAAGCACACCTGGGATCCAATCACAGTAAACCTACGTGATGATATGAATGGATCTGTAAGCCAATTGGTAGGCGAACAATTGCAGAAGCAATTTGACTTTATGGAACAAAGCAGTGCAAGTTCAGGTATTGACTACAAGTTTATCACCAAATTCGAAGTACTAGACGGTGGCAACGGAGCAAACGAACCTACAGTACTAGAAACTTGGGAAATGTATGGTTGTTTTCTCACAGGAGCAAACTACAACGATCTCAATTATGCCAGCAACGAGCCAGCAACTATATCGTTGAACATAAGATTTGATAATGCTGTACAAACACCTGAAAACAGTGGTGTAGGCAGCACTATTGCAAGAACACTTGGTACTAATACAACCGGCGTAAGCACAGGCTCATAAGGAGTAGCCAGTGGCTAGTTTTTTAAACAATTTTTTAAAAGCGCTGGCCGCTGGCGACAATGTTCGTGACTACGAACACGCCAGTAGGGTTTTCCGAGACAACGGATATGACCTTGCTCCTAAATCACAACACCTTTATTATGTACTGTTTGAATTCAACGAAGGTGTAAGACAGTTTACAGACTTTATGGCAGACCAAACTAGAACCTATGAAATTGGGGTACTAGTTAATCAGATACAATTGCCCGGGTTTTCGGTAAATCTTGCAGAAAAAAATCAATACGGCAAGCACACTTATACCCAAACACGAATCAATTATAATCCAGTAGAAATAACATTTCACGATGATATGGCCAACACTATAACTGAGTTTTGGTCAAACTACTACAAATACTATTATGCAGATGGAACCGATCGCCAGTCAACTGCAAATGAAAATCCCTACAAATATTCACCAGACTTCAACACTAATGCCTATGGCTATAAAGGATACACACCCACTGGAGAGAGCTCGCAGAACTTTCTCAAAAGTGTAAAAATCTACAGTTTGCACAAAAAAGAATTCACAGAATACACTCTTGTAAAACCTATGATTGAAAATATGACACACGGTACACACGCCAGTGCTGGCAATACACTGATGGAGCACACTATGAGTTTGCGTTACCAAAGCGTACTGTATGGCAAAGGACAAGTAGCACAAGGCACACCTGCAGGATTTACCTTGCGGTATGACAACAAACCAAGTGCAATCAGCACTGGTACAACCAGCATACTAGGTCAAGGCGGTCTTGTAGGAACAGCAAGTGGCATAATTGGCGATCTAGGCAACGGAAATATATTGGCTGCAGGTGTAAAAGCACTGCAAGGACAGAACGCATTCGAAGGTGTAGACATTGGTAGAGTGATTGCAGAGGAGGGTGTGGGTTTATTGTCAGACACCATTAGAAATGCAGATCTCGGCACTAGTACCAACAACAAAGAAATTTCAGTGCCGAGACTGTTGTCCGGCATTACAGGGTCTAGCACCAACACCACTGTTTCAAACGATGCATCAGCAACTGCTACTAACAACACAGTAAACATCAACGGACAAGATTTGTAATGAGCACACAAAATACAAACCTGCCTGTAAATCAAAACCTTTCCAGTGCCGAACAACGTACACTTGTTTTTTTCAACGGATACTTTGATGAAGAAATTACAGTAGACAGTAGTGTACACGACACTGTGTACAGTTTTTTCTTGAGACAGACAAGTGATCCACAGAGTGCAAACGCTTTTACGCACAGCTTGATCACAATAAGCAATCAACTAAATGTAAACCCTACAGACTTACTAGATCAATTCAACGGAGCAGGGATTACCGTAGATAGATTTATGGCAGCTTTAATCAATGACACTAGAAGAAACACCAGCTTGATCGGACTCAAGCAATCCACTGTTGCTAGTCCTGTTGTAGCGAGAAATATCTTACCATAAGTATGTTATGGCTAGAAAATTTGCACAGGGTAAGTTTTATCCTAAAAACCCAAACAAATATGTAGGCAAAAAAAATCCAACCTATCGCAGCAGTTGGGAGTGGGCTTTTATGAACTTTTGCGACAACAATCCAGCAGTGCTTCAATGGGCAAGTGAATCTGTAAGCATACCCTATAAAAATCCATTTGATGGAAGAAACACTATCTATGTTCCAGATTTTTTTATAGTATACACTGATCGCAACGGTGCTAAAAACGCAGAGCTTATAGAAATCAAACCAAAAAAACAAACCACACTGGAAGCAGCAGGACGCAGCAAAAAAGATCAAGCCAGTGCAATTCTCAACGCAGCAAAATGGCAGGCTGCCAATGCGTATGCTCGACAAAATAGAATTAAATTTAGAGTGGTAACAGAAGAAGAACTATTTCATCAAGGCGGAAAAAAATGAGACTTGTAGTGTTTGGCGACAGTCATCCAGCTGGCAGTGAAATTGATCAGCAGTACAGTTTGCAGTGTTATGACAAAAGTTTTGCCAAAAAGCTAGCCAATCAATTGGATTTGGATTATGAAAATTACAGCATCGCAGGAGCAAGCAACTGTTACATTGCAACACAAACCTACAAATATCTCAGCACAGCTGACTCAGATATATTCTTACTAATCAGTTGGGGAGCTGCCAGAAGAGCAACTGTGTATGACTACGACAGCCGAGATTTCTTGCACATAAACGAATATGATGCAGATGCAGACTATTTGTCCAAAAAACAAAAGAGTATGATCAAAAGTTTTTATCAATATCAATACCCAGACGCAGAAGAAGAATGGAAAATATTAGGACATATCGTAGGATTGTACAATTACTTGACAAACCAAGATTATAATTTTTTAATGATGGATTCAACTCAAGCATTTGCACACTGGCATCAAGGTTATTTCAAAATGAATAATTATTTTGATCTACACAATCCACACACATACTGGCACCAATATGAACAATGGCGAACGCAAGAGATATATAACACTGATAGATGGGCAAAGCATGCTCCGGAACAATGGCATAGCGTGTGGGCTGATAAATTGTTTCATCACGTAAAAGAGTACAAATTATTATGACCAAAAAACTAGAAGAAATCTTCAACATATCCACTGACAGCAACGACACTGATCAAGAAAAAAACACTCAGTCGTCCTTGCCGTTTGACAGCACTGAAAAAATGCAAGAGGTTGCAAACACTGTGGAAAAAGTAGATCGTGCTCTGCCTATGGTAAAAGATCTAGAAGCAAACGACAAGGAAATGGACGATTTGGCACAGGATGCCAAAGAAAGTTTTGAAACTCTCATGGATCTAGGTATGAATGTTGATCCACGGTTCAGCGGAAAATTATTTGAAGTTGCAGGACAAATGCTAGGGCATGCAGTGTCTGCTAAAAATGCAAAAATTGACAAGAAATTAAAAATGGTCGAGCTACAATTAAAACAAGCAAGACTTGAACAGATGGAAAAACGTCATGCCGACGACCGCGGAGAAATCGAAGGTGAAGGCATGGTTGTTGATCGCAACGAGTTGCTGAAACAATTGCTAGAACAAAACAAAGACAATGAATAATGGATATACTCGAATTATGCAAAAATAAAAAAACGTTGTTGCTTACCATAGGAGATAGTTGGACTTTTGGTGATAGTATGCTCGGCGAAAAAGAACACTATCTTAAAAGCCCAGCAGGTCAGCACCATAGGAAAAAACATCTATGGGGAAGACATCTTTCAGATCGGTTGGACTACGATTGGTTAAACATTGCCGAACCAGGAATTAGCAACAAGGTTATGGTAGACTACTTAGATTATTTTAAAAATACAAAAAAATATCATAGATACAAACATATATTTGCAGTGATTGTGCTCACAGAAACAGGCAGAGAATTAGAGCAACTAGATTGGAAAAACCATAGACAAGAACTGCAAACGTCAGAACAAAAAATCTACAATGCTATAAAAAAACACACCGACGAAAAGATGTCATTCACAGTGGCAAGAAATTTTACAGTGAACTACAAAAGAACACAGGTGCCACGCAATATAAAATTTGTAGAAAAAAACTGGCAAAGCGTATTGCTGGAATCTCAATGCATTCGGCTAGTTGATGTAAGAGGTCCTGCAAGTGGAGTAGCCTTATGGATCTATGAGAATTACAATCCAAGCGTTGTAAAAAACCCAGCATACAAAAAATTTGTAATAGACACAGTAGATTCAGCACAGCCTCTATGGGATGCAATGGACGCTAGCAAACTTAATTATTCAAGAGCAACCAGACACCCAACTGAACAGGGCCACAGAATTTGGGCTGATTATTTGTATGATAATTATTTTCAAAACAACTAAATATACTTAATAAATTATAGGATTTGCCAATGAAATCGTTTAAACATTATCTCACAGAGAGTGTTAAAGAATACAATTATAGATTGAAGTTTGCTGATTTGCCAGAAGAGTTTGACTTTGGCAAACTAGAAACAGCACTTGAAAAGTTTAGTTTGGTAAGTGTTGCCAAGCCTAAAAAGACTCCTATCCAAGAGCACCCAGCAGACTTTCAAACTCTACAAAATGCAGAGGTACACATCATTGATGCTACCGTGGCATACCCGGTATCCAGCGTAGAGCTTCACAATTATCTTCATACTGCACTTGGTGTTGCTCCAAGTCATCTTGTGGTAATCAACAAAGATCATCCAGAAGAAATTGCCAGAGAACAGCAAGTGGAAGCCGAAGACGAAGAATACGAAACAGCACTGGGCAACGATTATCCAGACGATGGTATTAAATCACAGGAATATTTCGGCGATGAATACAATGCAAATCTTATCAAAGAACTAACTTCTAACAAAGAACTAGTTCAAGCCGAAGGTGGGAAAACTCCTGCCGCAACTACACTGGCCGATGAGCCACAAGGTACAGACAGCCCGATCAGCGGAGGAGAAAAATAATGCAACTAATAGACGTACTAAACAAACTAAGAGCAATTGAAAATCCAACACAAGAAGTAAAGGAAGCAATTGCACAAGCAGAAAGCATGACCAACGAAGCAATGATGATGGTTTGCAAGGACTGCGGAGACAAGATGGGACATCCTACAACAGATTGTCCACATGATTGTCACGATCCAAAAGGCAAGCACTGGATTATGTCTGACGTTCAAGAAGACGAAGACGTTGTAGTAGACATGCCTGTGATGGTTGAGCCAGAAGCAGAACTAGAGCCAGAGATTGAGTTGGAAGTTGAACCAGACCGTCAAGACAGGAATGAAGCTGTTGATATGGCCCACGGTCAACTTGAATTTATCAAGTATGCTGCCAAAGAAATTGAAGACTACCTGATGCGTGGCATGCCATTGCCAGAATGGATGCAAAACAAGTTGAGTCGCATGCATGCTAACATAATGAATTTGCATGCTTATATCGAAGGCGAAGAAGGCAAGGCTGGGTTAAATGAAAGCGAAGAATTTGCAGAAGCTGCAGGAGAATTTGCTGAACCATTTTATGCACTACAAGATGAGTTTGCTGGTGGCGAAGCATCAGGTGCACACAAAGAGTTGATTGATAATTTGATCATGTACATGAGTGGTGATGATGTTAAAGACTTTGTTGCAGACTTCCGTAGACACTATGATATGAATTCAGTTGAGGAATCAGACTTAGACGATCTACGCACACTTGCTGGCATGGAAGATCTTGAAGAATATGCTAACACGCCAGATGGATACAGTGAAGATCCGCAATATGGTGATGCAGAAGAACAAGTCAACGGACAAGCTGGCGGTATCAACGGACAAAAAACACAATACAACAAAGCCAATGCTGGCGACAATGCCATGGCAGTTGAGTCGATCAAAGAGCGACTATGGGCTGCACTGCAAGAAGAAAAAGAAGAAACAGCCGAAGGTCGTGGCAGAGGTCGTGGCAAAAAGAAAACTGACGAAGACGAAGAAGTGGCTGCCGAAGGCCGTGGCAGAGGCAAAGACAAAGTAATGGCCGGTCGTGGCAGAGGCAAAGACAAAGTAATGGCCGGTCGTGGCAGAGGCAAAGACAAAGTAATGGCGAGTCGTGGTAGAGGAAAAAATTAATTGGTCAGCGTACTTTGATCATATAAAACCTGTGTGCCCTTGGAGCACATCTGCTTGGAACAAAGGCGAGATCAAAATTACCAATTGGTCTGGCACAGTCGAAGACTTGGAAAACAACCAAGCCATTGTGTATGTTGTAGCAGGCGCCAATCGTAGACAACTTAAAAAGTTGTGTAAAAAGGTAGACAAGGATCTACGCTACGATTGGCTGTGGAGTGAGCCTTCGCACGGACCATATGCTAGTCCCGTGCCAGTGCTGATTCAACAAGACAGCAGACATTTGTTTGAAGCAAGATACAAAGTAGGATACTACGACAACATAATCAAGGAACAGTTAAATGATTAAAAAAATCATCAAAGCAGTAAAAAATATTTTTATACCACACCCGTCGGGTTTGCCAGTGATGAACTCTCCTGACATAAATTTTAAAAAACTCAACGAAGTGAGTGTGAACAAAAAAGAACCAACCATCAAATACACACCCGAAAAAATCAAAAAGCCCACTAGAAAAAGTTTAGAGGCTATGGACAAAAAAGCCATAGACGAATTGGCAAAAACACACGGCGTTAAACTAGATCGCCGAAAGAAAAAATCTACAATGATAGATGAATTATTAGAAGGATTAAAATGATGACAAAATGGATACTAGCAAGATTCAAAGAACGCACCAGCTGGGACGGAGTGGCTCTGATTGCTGCAGGCATAGCATTTTTGTTTATTAAACCAATTGCAAGCTTAGTAGCATACGCTGCTATTCTTTATGGTGCATACACACTTTGGAAAAAAGAAGACAAAGAATGAACATCAAGGACTTGAAGGTTCTAGCAGGAATATCTAATCGTGCAACTTTGAGTCCTTATTCAGTTGACGCTGATGAAAATATCAGTTATACTGCAAAAGAAAAATCAGACTATCAAAAAAAGCACAAAGTAAAGCCAGGCACAGATGAATGGTTTAGACTTTGGTTTGCAAGACCTCAACTCACAGGCGAAAAACCTTTCGACAAATAACAATGATGGATATTTATAATAGAGTGCCCAACACGCAGGATGGTACTTTTACGTTTATGTGCGACCCTGCACAACAAGATCTCATGGATCGAATAGTAGAGGCTATCAAAACTGTTTACGATCCAGAAATTCCAATTGATGTACTAACATTGGGACTAATATACAGTGTTGAAATTGAGAACGCCCGCTGTAGCGTGCTTATGTCGCTTACAAGCCCCATGTGTCCAGTGGCAGGCGAGCTACCTATCTGGGTAGAAGACGCTGTAAAAACAGTAGACGGTGTTGACTCGTGTGATGCGGAAATAACATTTGAACCAATGTTCACTCCAGAACTAATGAGCGATGAAGCAAAACTAGTCACAGGCATGTATTGATGGAAATACTACCAGCTTCTCGTAATTTTGCAAACGGTACTTTTGATTTCTATCCCAGCGATACTAAAAAGTTGTTCGAAACTAACAAGAAAAATTTCGGACCTAGCTGGGAGTTTTACAACAAGCCAATATTTTATGTGTGCAATGAATTTGGTTTCAGAGAGCAGAAGCTAAACACTATAGATTGGACTAACAGCACAGTGTGTTTTGGTTGTAGTCATACTTTTGGTATAGGTGTTCCGGATAACGAGACCTGGGTAAGAAAATTACAAAAAAAGACCAGCACACCTTGTGTAAACTTGGGCATACCGGGCGGAAGTTTTGAAGCTATTTTCCACAACATAGTATGGCTAAACTATCATAATATAACGCCAAAAAATTTAATTGTACAAATTCCTGACCCGAGTCGTAATTATTATGTAGAAACCGAAATCGATCATCCTGCGTTTTGTCATATTATTCCAGAGCTACACGGAGTAATCTCTCAAAAAAACATGCAATACTACACAGATGTTCATCTAGCACACAAATTAGAACTAATGAAAACAACCATCGATCTATTGTGCCCGGACATGGATGTGGTGTACTTTTTTCTTGGTTGCCCTAGTGCTGCAAAAAGTTTTTCTCTAAAACGACCTGTTTATTTCGATCAAAAACAGTATCCGAATATACATTGGGCTAGAGATCGTTCGCACTTTGGCAGTACAGTATCCGATGCAATTGTAGAGTTGGTGTGCCAGCTGTCAAGCAATCTTGGCAGAGTTTAGATATTGTCCCCAGCTGTGATGCTGTAGATGAATTTTGTTTTTCTTTTTCCTGGCTAATTCCCAGTAAGTAGGAGTATAAGGTTGATTAATAGGCTTGATCAATCGCGATCCTTTGATGCTGTTGCAACTTTTACAACTAGCTACACAGTTTTCCCAATCTGTACCCCCTCCTAGACTGCGTGGAATAACATGATCAACAGTTAGTTCACTTTGTGAAAAAAGTTCTCCACAATACTGACAATTGAATGTGTCTCTCAAAAATAGATTGTTTCTGCTGAATTTGGCTTCTTGAGGAATGCCATAGTATTTGTGAGTAACGCACACTGCTGGCATTTCCAGTGTGGTGCTAGGTGAATGAATCAGTTTGTCTTCGTAGGTGTGCAAAACATGAACACGATTGAGCCAGTGTAGTTTTACGGCCTGCTGCCACGCTACTACACTGAGGGGTACAAAACTAATTGGCCGGTAATCAGCATTCAAAATTAGTGTATTGCTCATGTTATAAATATTTATCTGGCATTAATTTTCAATTGGGAAAACTATGGATTTATTAAAATCAACCAGCGACATTCGTTATGGTTATTATAACACTAAGTGGCAAGGCACCGACCAAAGACACCTGTTTGATAAAAATTCTAAAAAACAATCTCATGATTGGAAATATGCAAAGTCCGAAGTAAACTATACATTAAACAAACACGGCTACAGATGTCCAGATTTTAACATAGTGGATTGGTCAAACAGTGTGGTTTGGCTAGGATGCAGCATAACGTTTGGCACAGGTGTTGATGACTCAGAAACTGTGACAGAATATTTTTCTCAACTGTGCAACATGCCAGTGATAAACCTTGGCCAACAAGGAGTTGGCATAGACTATATTGTGGACAATCTTAATAGATTGTCCATTGCAGGTGTTAAGCCAAAACACATTGTTGTACAGTTTCCTCATACCAGCAGAACACTGCGTTTTAGAAGCTCAGAAAAATTTGAAAATCTCAGTGTGCACAGTCCTTTTGACGACTTTCAAAAATACTTTTTTTTCTACAACTATCACCAAACTGGATACAGTACAATGTTCAAAAGAATGATTGATGTGGCATATCCAGCTGCTATTTGTTATACCACACATGATTACGTAGCAGATGCACTGGGTGTACGCAGTCTTTCTACAGAGTCTGTGTGTGCAGGAGATCAAGCTAGAGATTTGGCGCATCCAGGTGCAGAATATCATCAGGCAGTTGCACAAGAGATCTATCGCACACACTTTGCATAAATATTTTTATGCAACCTCAATGGCGATTAACCACCATTCAGGTATACTACTACTTGCCTGATGTTGAACTAGACCTTACTAACTTGTTTTTGTGGCAAGCAATGGATCGCTATCCCTACTTTCCAAGAATGCATCGTTTTGTAGATCATTGGCAGGAAAAAATCGAAGCTCGGTTGGACAGAGTGTATATACAACACACAGATCCGTTTGATCACAAATGCTATAGGAATGTTTTGTTAATCAATGAGTAAAAGCTTAGATGGAGTGCTGGTAAAAAAGGCCTACAAGCCTCAGCAGTACACACAACATCAATTGCTGGAATTTGCTAGATGTGCAGACCGAGATACAGGCCCGCACTATTTTCTCGAACACTATTTTTACATACAGCATCCTACTCGTGGCCAAATGTTGTACAAGCCTTTTGAATATCAAGTGGGCCTAGTAGACAACTATCACAACTATAGATTTAGTATAAATTTACTCAGTAGACAGATGGGCAAAACCACCACAGCCGCAGGCTATTTGTTGTGGTATGCTATGTTTGTGCCCGACAGTACCATACTGATTGCAGCTCACAAATACAGTGGCGCACAAGAGATCATGCAGCGGGTGAGATATGCTTATGAACTCATGCCTGATCACATTCGCGCAGGTGTAACCAGCTACAACAAAGGCAGCATAGAATTTGAAAATGGCAGTCGTATTGTGGCACAAGCCACTACAGAAAACACCGGACGTGGTATGAGCATAAGCTTGTTGTACTGTGATGAGTTTGCGTTTGTGCGCAATACAATAGCCCGAGAATTTTGGACAGCCATCAGCCCTACACTGGCTACAGGTGGTAAGGCTATCATAACCAGCACACCTAACAGTGATGAAGATCAATTTTGGGAACTGTGGTTGGGTGCAAACAAAAATCTAGACGAGCACGGCAACGAAACCGAGCTGGGCGTCAACGGCTTTAGAGCATACCGTGCTCTGTGGCATCAACACCCAGACAGAAACGATGAGTGGGCAGCAGAAGAACGTGGACGCATCGGCGAAGAACGCTTTCGTAGAGAAATGGAGTGCGAGCCGATCATCTTTGATGAAACACTCATAGCTGCAACCACACTCATACAGCTAGAACCCTCACAGCCAGTGCACATCACCGAAGGCAATGTGAGATGGTTTGACACGCCCAAAAAAGATCGACAGTATCTGGTGGCACTGGATCCAAGTTTGGGCACCGGAGGAGACAACGCTGCCATACAGGTGTACGAAATGGGCGGTGCCAACGGCTTACAACAGATAGCAGAGTGGTACCACAACCGCACACCCATTCGCGGACAGATCGGCACCATGGTGAAAATCAATCGCTATATATTAGATCACATCAACAATCCCACAGCCATATGGTACAGCATAGAAAACAACAGCTTGGGCGAAGCCGGCTTGGTGGTGATCGAAGACATCGGCGAAGAAAACATTCCCGGTATGTTTGTGAGTGAGCCAATCCGCAAAGGACATGTGCGCAAGTTTCGCAGAGGCTTTAACACCACGCACAGAAGCAAGCTAACAGCGTGTAGCAAGCTCAAAAGCTGGATCGAGACCAAACGTATGCATGTGTGTTCAAAAGCACTAATAACCGAGCTTAAAGCATTCATACAAAGCAGCAACAGTTTTTCAGCCAAGCCTGGCGAGCACGACGACCTAGTGATGAGTACAGTGCTGGCAGTGAGAATGGCTATGCAGATTCAACAGTATGATGCAGACCTAGACAGTCAGTTCAAAGACGACATCGACGACTATGTAGAACCCATGCCATTTGCTATTCTTTGAGGTTGATTTTTATTCGGTGGTGGTTTCTCACCTGTGATGTAGACTCCACGCTCTGATCTTTCCACACACCACAGGTGTTTTCGCATCTGCTGCATCTACCTTTGTCAACACTGGATTGTTGCCAACTGTGTTCCAACTGTTGAAACCATTTTATACTTTTGGCCAGCCCGTGGCGCAGTGCATTGTTTCTCCGAATAAACTTTCTCAGCTGAACAGTTTCTGGATTGTAAACTGAGTAGTCCGGATTGGCAAATGCAGTAAAACAACAGGGATACACAAAGCCCCTGCTGTCCACATATATGCTGTTGATGTGACTGCAATCTATGCTATCAGCTGGACGACGGGATGCGGGCATGTGTTTCCCTGTGTCGGTTTGGTCATAGGCCAGGATCCTGCTGACACGGGCATAATCCGTGTCACCTTGCCAATCTCCAATGGTGTGTGAGAGGTTGCCGTCTTTGTCAAATGCTATGCCTACACTGCGCCCGTGATTTTCCATGGAGAACAAGGAAAAGCCCCAAGCATCGGCCAGCTGTTGAGCCTGAGCTGCTTGATGCTGGTTGTGATCAAACACTATGAACTTCCACTGTGCATCTCCTCCTGCAGCTATGAAAGCACCAAAATTTCTCTGCAGCACCTGCCAGTCCACATCCTGCCGATAGAGATGATTGGTGTCTTCCAAGCCGTCTATGCTGAATCTCACAGTCAAGTTGGGCACAGCAGCCAACTGTTGCCACCATGTCTCGCTTCTAGCGCCACCATTGGTGGTTACTTCCAGCTTCAACTGTGGGTTGGCCTCAGCAAAGTACCACAGTATGTCCGCCAGCTGAGGATTCATAATAGGATCGCCAAAGTTGCCTTCGCAGAGGAATAACTCTAGCTCGCTGATAAACTCTGCGGAGAATATTTGTTTGACCTCTGCCAATGACAGATGATGCTGAACCACTCTAGGATCTGCCACACCGTGATCATTTCTAGGACAGATAGGACATCTGGCATTGCAGTAGCTGGTGGGTTCTAGATGCACTCTGCGTATTTCTGCACCGCTGCTGAAACTGGTTTTCATGCATCTATTTAGCGCAATCTGCGGCTTGCGCGCCCATGCCACCTCAACGAGCGAAGCGAGCTTGCGATTCACGCAAAAAATTTCGCACCACAGCAACACTAGTAGTGATCAACACACAGTCACCCTCCAGGTTGTACACCACATACTGCCAAGTGTTCAATCGCACCAAACTTCGTCTAACTTGCATGCAGTTATTTACACACGAGTGCTCAGGCCCGGGCCCAGGCCACTCAAACGAGCGAAGCGAGCTTGCGGCGCAAAAACAATTTTTGCACTTTTCTCACTCACAGTCAGCTGCACACCAGTAAATACAACACCAGCCAAGGACACTGATGAGCAGTCGCAGCATACTATTCCCGGTTAACAAAAAGCATGATCGCATGGTGCGTGAGTTCTGCAGACGCAACACTTTCGCACGACTGTTGCAGTGGAGCAGTCGCCACGGAACACTACTGTGTGTTCACAACACCGACCGTAGACGTGGCATAGTGATCAGCTTTGAAAACGAGCGCACACTCACCGCATTTGCCGTCAGTTGGCATCACACAGAAAGCTGGTTGCAGTGGGAACTCAGCAGCTATGAATAGCCACACACCTGTGATAGTGTTCACTGGCATCAGTGGCAGCAATCATCACACAGTAAACTGGAGTAGAATGAATGTGTTAGAACATGTGTTGGCATGGGCTGGTCACCACCGCACTAGAATATGTGTGCATGCCAACCGCAACAGTGTGCTGCACATACAACACTTGGACAGTGCACACTGGCTGTTGTGGCAGCTCACATGGAATCCTCAACAGCAACCTAGACTAGGCTACAGCACAATGAATACCACAGTGCATTCACCTTAGCCGGCCGAGGCAGTACAGCCCCCCCTATAGTGCAGCCAAAAAAAAATTGTGTGCGCAGAATCAGCAAACCCAAAAACACCACCCCCAGGAGCTTTTTGCACCCTAGGATATACACTGTGGAGATCTATGCTAGATCTAGTAGCGCACTTCGTTTGCTACTGGTGTGAGAGTTTTCTGTGAGGTGGAATTTCCCATGGGGTCATGGGGCCAATAGTGTGACCAGAAAAATTCTTGCGTCGGTTTGTCAAAGGGGGCAGTTTTTTCACCCCCACCACTTTTATACCCCTGACGTTTTTTTTCTCACCGAAAAAAATATTTTTCTCAATGAAATCAAAAGGTTATGCACAGTTGGACAATTGTGCACGTTTGGCTAGTGTGCATGCACGGTCCATGCTGTTCAAGCAGGCTTGCATAGCACGCACAGTGGTCACATACTCATGATGCAACTGTTCCAACTGTGCTTGTTGCTCTGCTGTGTATGCACCTGCGGCTGTGCCTTCTGTGAGCAAGTCTGTGAAGTCTTTGAATGTATTCATCGCATCAACAGTGTGCTCACTGCCTCACAGAAGAATGCTACAGCAATCACAGTCACAAACCCTAGTGCCGCTACAGTTTCCATTATGCCGCCTCCTCTACTGTTAGCATGCTGGCTGGCACACGATAGGTGGTGTTGAACATGCCGTTGCTGACGCCGCCCAACACTTCCACTGTCTTGCGATTCTTTTTGACTACTCGGCCAACCACCCGGGTACCGTTTCGTGCAGTAAAGCTTACCACATCACCTTTGACAATCTTGCGAATGTTTGCTCGGCTCAGTTGCCGTTCCTTGTTGCGAATTGCATCGTAGATGTCACGCAGTTCATCCATGGTCTCTAATGCGTAGATGGCTGTGACGGCATCTGCTGTGCGTGTGAATGATGTGCTCATGCATATACTCCTACTGCAAGTGGAAGTTCTTCAATGCTAACATTGCCTCGGAGTGGTTGGATGTATTCCAGTGGACAGGTGTGTACTTCCTCTGGTGCGTAACGATCCGAGAAGTACACAACACCGTTGTCATCAACTCGATCCACAATACCATACACTGTGGGGAACTGTGCACCCCAGTGGCCGTAAATCTTGTCGCCTGGTTTGATCTGCATATTGATTTCCTCTATGACTAACCTACACACTAATAATAACATGTGTAGGCCAGTTGTCAACCTCGGAATCCGTTTTTTTTGAAATTTATGGGCCGGAGGGCTGTGGATAAGTCTGTGGATTGAGGCATTTAACATAATAGCGGTTATGCGCGGACTGTGGATTGTTTGGTCGGGGTTTGTGCACAGGTTATCCACAGCTTTTGCACACTAGTGTGCACAGTGGCTGCCTGAGCAGGACTCGAACCTGCGACCAAAAGATTAACAGTCTTCTGCTCTACCTGCTGAGCTATCAGGCAAGGTTGGTGCCCGGGGGCACTTATAATATAGTGCAAAATAATGGTGCCGCTGGAGGGAGTCGAACCCCCAACCTTCTGGACCTAAACCAGACGCCTCTGCCAATTGGGCCACAGCGGCATTACTTTGCTATTGCTCTATAGTATCTATCTCTGCACTGATGATAAGTTAAATTTAACTCTTTAGCAGCACCTCTGATACCATATTGCTCAACACATTTTGCTACCAAATCCACCACCCGGGCAAGAGTGGTGCTCGTTCACGGAGTCGAACCGCGGACCTACGCATTACAAGTGCGTTGCTCTACCAGCTGAGCTAAACGAGCATGTATTTTAGGGTAACCCAATTTTTTTATAATCTACCCATGTAGATCTATCTTGTTCGATGTGTTGTTCTACATCTTTGTCGGACATTGGTTTACCAAGTTTTTGATTTTCATCTATCCATGTGTTGTACATTTGCAAACATTCTTCGAAATTTTTTACTATATATTTTTTTTCTGCAAAAGTCTGTTTTTTAATAGGAATTGAAAATTGAAGTATTCCAAGTTTTACCATTTCGTCAACAGTGTCGTTTGCAATTTTATAATTATCATGATAGCTATCATTGAAGTCTTTATGCAAGTTATAAAATAGATCTTCGCGCATCTTTTTATTCACAATTGTGACTTTTTGCGTTTGATTACTATATTTTTCCTGCATTTTATTATCAATTATTAACATTTGTTCTAGATAAAACGTGATTTTATGAACATTTATACATTCTTGTTTGATCGATTCTGGTAGATTGATCCAATCATCTATCGAGTCCAATTGTGGCCAGTTTTCGTTTGCTACAGAATTATAATCTGTTACAAATTTTTCCCATGCTAAGTTGTATTGTTCCGAATAATCTAGATTTTCACTTTGAGTTTCTGCAGAAGCTGTTTCGATATATTGTTCTAATTTTTGTAAATCTTTGCGACTTTCCAAAGCAATGGTACCGATATCGCTGGAATAATAATGGCATTTATTGTAATCAGCAAAACTGATGTTGAATTTGTCTTGCCAAGTGGTTTTTTCTTTGTCCGCAAAAAAAGGAAGGTTTAAAATAAATTGTTCTATATTTGGCATATGTTTTTCATACACATAATAGGATGGTATATGAAATGTTGATTCTGCCCATTCTATATACTGTTTGTAGCTGTGTAAACTTTGCTTGACGCTCAAAGGGTCTATGGTTATTTGGTTTTTAAAGATACTGTAAAATGTTCTAAGTTTTTCATCAGGTAAAAAAACATTTAGATTTTTTGTGATTTTGTTGATAGCCCAACTTAAAGAGTGTTCGAAAAGATTTTCTCGTTGACAACAAATGATATAATAGTTATCATTTAGATATTTATAAAACGATAATTGCTCTCCTATAGGATCTTTTCTAAAAAGAATGTTGTAATAAGGTAACTTTATGATTTTATAGTGATCAACACTTTCGAGTAATTCTTGAATTTCTCCCAGACTTTGCATATTGTTGTATTCACAATCATTGACACATCTAAGAATTTCGCTGTTAAATTCAGGCGAATAATATTTTTCTAAACCTAATTCGACATGCCCGACATCAATCACTGGACGATCAAAGCTTTGAAATTGCATGTAAACAGCAAGTGTTGTTTCTAAAAGTGTTCCTCCTACTGCATCAGGAGTAAGTAACAAAATGTTCATCTAGTTTCTCATAATTTATCTGTGCGCACCCAAGTAGGAAATGAAATTCTCGTTTTTTGCTTGCGAGCAATCTCCCGGGGTGGTGCTGGCAGAAGCGGAGGGATTCGAACCCTCGGTAGGGTATTAGCCTACACTCCCTTAGCAGGGGAGCGCCTTCAGCCACTCAGCCACGCTTCTGTTGTAGTGTATTTACACAGTGAACTTCACTGCTTTCTCTAGATTGGCCTCGCCGGCTGGACTCGAACCAGCAACCTACAGCTTAGAAGGCTGTTGCACTATCCGGTTGTGCTACGACGAGAATTTGGTGTACTACCTAGAATAGTATCGCTCCAACAAAAACTCAGCAAAGTCTTTGTGACCCGAGGGTCCCATGTGCCCAACCTTGTATGGTTTGTTGTTGACAACAGCTTCATGGTTGTCAACAGGTGCATGATTTCTCTGCAAGCACCATTCCAGAAACGAAAACTCAAATATATCCAGTATTCTTGAATTCTGTTTCATTTCCTCGTAAAAATTGGCCACAAAAGGTGCAGAAAAATCAATGGTTTCTTGATACATAGGAGAAAAAATTATGTAATCAATGTTGTTGTTTTCGCACCAATTTGCAAATAATATTATTTTGGCCAAAAGATCAACAGTCTCAGCTTCAATATCATACCAATCAATGTAATTTCTGCAGAAGTTCCGGTATGCTTTGCCCTCATGAAGGTCAATTGATTTATTTCTGCGCTGATACCAGTTCTTTCCATCCAGTGGTTGAATACACACAAAGTCTCCGTCACTCAATGATTGCAAGTCCTCATGAGGAACCTGCCTCCATCTTGCTATGTCGTGTTGTGTGTGCCACAGTTCTGTTCTAAATATAAAACTTAGACTAACACAAGCTAAAATATTACTGTGCTTGTGTTTTAGCTCAAGTAAATCTCTTAGGCTGGTGCGGAATATTCTGCTGTTTGCAGACCCAAGCACTGCCCTATTGATCACGTGTGCGCCAAAAAAATCAGCAAGATGGTCAGCATACTTTTTGTAATTTCCGGATCGGACATAGCTGTCCCCGTTGACGTAGATCAAATCATATGTCATGCTGTTTCCTGTGTATTGGTGGACCCACCTGGACTCGAACCAGGGACCAATGAATTATGAGTTCACTGCTCTAACCAACTGAGCTATAGGTCCTACTCTGTTATTATAACACACTGTGCACATGTGTCAACGGGCAGCATTGATCAATTCCACTGCCAAGCGATACTCCGCTGCATTGTCATCCTCGCGGTCGTTGTTGTAAACCAAGCGTGTGTCCGGCCTCCTACGATTCTGATATTCATAGGCTGCCTGTTTGTCGTCAGTGCTGAACACCACGCGATTGTCACAATCTACCAGCAAAAATCTCTGCATGTTATACCTCATGATGTTATAAGTCACCGCTGAATGTGCTCCAGGTAATCTGCTTTTCATCTACTTTTATGCAGTTATACCCTTCGCGTTTAAATGCTGCCAGTGGAGGACAGTCTCGTCTGCCGCCTAGATCACTCTCCAGTGGCTGGATCACCACTCGGCCGAGTGGTGAAATCCACCACCACACCAGGCAGGAGTCTACCATTGTGCACAGCCACCACGTGGTCACCTGGAGCTAGATCGGCGCCGAACACATCTTTTCTCCATCGATCCAGCACAGTAAAGTTTGTTAGGCCGAATTCGCCGCGTCTAGGCGTGTACTTTTTCATCGCGCCACTCTAGAATAAGCAATGTCACCTTGACGACCAGTCTTGCGATCATTGACCGGCCCGAACAAGCGAATCAACCTCAGTGTGTTCATGTTATACCCCCATGGTCTCTGCAGCAGCCGAATATTCCACAGCAACCCGCTCCACTCGATCATCGTAGTCTAGGCTGGTTTCAAAAGGAATATACCCCGTGTCACCCTCACGTCCAAAGCCTGCACCATCCTGTTCAATCTGAATGGTGTATCCGTCAAACAACATGTAAGCACCTTCCGGATTTCGCACTGCACCTTTGGCAATCACTGTGCCTTGGATATATGCGTCTCGGCGACCCATGAAGTCATATGCACGAATCGTGTCGCCAACAGCAGCCAAATTCTGATATTTCAACATGTTGTAGTCTCCCTAACCTCTATACATGTAGTATACAGTGTTATAGCATAGAGTCAATCAGAAAACGCTGCAGCAGCAAAGTTAGAATTGTGTGCACAGTCAACAGGTTAGCACCAATATCTAGAATACTGTGAGGCGGTAGTGTGAAAAAGTGTGAAAATATCACAATATACCAGAATATACTGAGTTATATCTGGCATTGCCTATGAGGTTCCGGCGGATGGCATGCTCGTACGGTGACTATAATAGTGATTCAACCAGATCTGCTGCAGCAGCAACTTGACAGTTAGTAGTCAATGTCTGGATCCACTATGCCTTTGATGGTGAGAGCATGCTGAACACTGGTGATTTGTGCTTGAACAGCCGCTGTATAGCTTGCCACTTGACCGTTTACAGCTAAGCGTGCGGTTTCACGTGTTAAGAATTCTGAGAAATATGCGTCTGCACGTGGATTACCGTAGAGCAGGTGATAACAGTGACGCAGCTTTGTCAACAGTGCTTTGTGTTGTGCGTAGTTTGTTGTTTTTTTCATTGGTGTATTTACTCGAGAACCATGGTTTTAATACCCCTACTCTTGTATCTTTGCTGTCTCTCTGCCACACAATTCAACACAATTCAACACTTTGACACACACTGTATTTTTTTATCGTACAGCATCACATGATGGGATTTTTTTGGTTGCTGTTGAGTGTGTTTTCATATATAGTATACAGAGACAGAGCAGTGTCTCTGCACAGGAGTTTTTCACAGCACATGCATATCAGTTGGCACACACATCCATGGACACACTGTGTGATTGATGAGGTTTTTGCACCCCATGAACTCGCACAGGTGCGTGAGTTTGTGGCATCAGATCACAGTGGTACTTTGAATCCAGCTGCTGGCACATATGCTGCCACAGCTGATCTTCCTGCACACATTCACAGTTTGTTCTCACAAAAAAAATCTAGAGATCTATCACAGTGTGTATGTGGATCTTTGGCGTCGCACACCCGCTCAACACTGGAGCAAACCCATGTCACTGCACCAGTGTGTGAATCACACAGATTTTGTGCTGGGACAACCTGGGTTTTCATATCCGGTGCACAACCATCATCCAGGCAAGCGATTGGTGTCAGTGGTGTATGCAGGATTCACTGGCGATGGCACAGTGTTGTGTGATCAGGATCACAGTGACGGCGTGCAGATTCCATGGCAGGAGAATCGTGCAGTGTGTTTTATTTCGCATGGCCACAGTTGGCACAGCTATCACAACTGCAGCGTCACGCCGCGGTTCACTGTAAATCTCATGTGGCAACAGGAGTATCCTGGGTTGCCACCCATTCAACAGGAGTCATCATGAGCACACATGACATCAACATAAATTTAAACATCTCTTTGACAGTGCACACAGATGGATCAGTGAGTGTGGCTGGTGTGAGCACACAGGATCAGTCAGCGGTGGGCGCATCACCAGACTCTGCTGTAGGAGAGCCAGCTGAGCCACTGGGTGCAGATGAACTGCGTGAGTTGGCCGCGCCTTATAAGAAGAGTTTTGTGATTTCGCGCAAAGAGTTGGAAGCTCTCACCAAAGACGAAATCATTGCACTAGGTCAAGGCATGCTGGGTGTTGACATCTACAAGCGACAGCACAAGGATGATATCATAGCTGAGTTTTGGAGAGAGTATCGTGCTAGAAACTAGTGCATGGTGCAGCACCGGTGCGTGTTTGGGTTCCAGCAGCTGAGCTATGTCAAAACCTGTGCTTCCTTTTGTTGAAACCATGATCACGTATGCATGCAATCTCAGTTGTGCTGGCTGTACCAACTACAGCGACTACAACATGAAAGGCAGTGTGCGTTGGGCAGAAGCAAAACAATGGCTGTTGGATTGGATTGAACGCATTGACATACCTGACTTTGGCATCATAGGAGGAGAACCCACGCTCAACCCTGAATGCAAACAATGGATCTACGGTGTCCGGCAACTGTTGCCCAACAGTCAAATAAGATTTACAACCAACGCTGTAAACTTTCATCAAAACTCACAAATACTAGACTGGTGTGTGGACATTGGCAACTGTGTACTGAAGTTTAGCCTGCACCAAGACTTGCCCTATGCCCAAGCTGCAGTTGAACACGTGTTTGGTGCATACCAGTGGAAGCCCATCACTGAATACGGTATAAATCGCTGGATAGGACCCAACAACACTCGTTTTCAGATCAACAGCCCAGCACAGTTTGTCAAAACCTATCGCGGCAATTTTGGCAATATCCGTCCGCATCACAGTTCGCCGGCTGCAGCTTTTGACATGTGTGTACAACAACAGTGTCCACTGCTGTATCAAGGAAACATCTACAAGTGCAGCAGTATTGCGCTGTTGAATCGTGTGCTGGAGGAGTGGAATCAGCCCGTGACCAATGATTGGCAACCATACACGGATTATCAAGGCATCTCACCTGCTAGTTCTCACCAGGAGATTTCCAAATTTATTCAAAACTTTGGCCGGCCTCACCGGATTTGCGCCATGTGTCCCAGCAAAAAAGACACAAACAGCATTATTGATCATAAATCAAATGTGATATCAAAAAAACAATGGGTTAAACTGCGCAATGTTTAATTTGTACCTGGTGCAAACAGTGGACAAGTACGGACCAAACAGTTTTTTACCCTTGGCCGTGAGTTATCAATGGTTGGATGATATCATAGCAGAGTTTTGGAAAGAGTATTGTGCTAGAAACTAGTCCATGGCCCGGCATCACCACCAAAGATCTCCACAATCACCCGGTGCCTCGGTTGCTTTTCCCACCAGGAACTAGTCAAGAAACCTATCCTAATAGCGCCACCATACCAGTGTTTCGCAACAGTCTAGGATACAGAACTGCAGAGTTTGACAGTGTAGGAGAGCATGTGCTGTGCTTGGGAGACAGTCGCACCGAAGGCATGGGTTTGTTGTCTAGCGAGCGCTGGAGCGATCTTGTGGGTCAGCAGTTAGAGTGTGATGTGGTCAATCTTGGTGTGCGTAGCATAAGCATGGACGCTATATATCTGCTTGCAGCTGCTTGGGTGCAACATCGCCAACCATTGGCTGTGGTAGTTCAGACACCTCCTATGGTAAGGCACAGTGTATGGCACGATGTAGCGGGCGTTCCGCGTGCACACTGGTGCAATCTACACAGTAATTCTCACAGAAACCAGCGTGACAAAAAATCCTTAAGTGCAGCATACATGAACTTAGCTGAAGCTAGTATATACAATTTTGAGCATGCATGGGTTATCAATTTGTTGGCTGTACAAAATCTCTGTGCTGCTAAACAAATACCTTATTTTGCCTGGAGCTTTGACACTAAGGAAGATCAAAATACGCAAGTGTTTGACCTCTGTGAAATACTTGGCGCACAGGTGGAGCACAACCAATACAATGACAAAAACAACAGTTTGCCCATAGGTCATCCAATGGCAAACGTTTGGCCCGAAAACCACCTAGCCGCGGATGATGCTCACAGTGATGCAGACTGCAATCAAAAGTGGGCACAGCGTGTAATATTGCAACTGCCACAACTGCGCTAAATACAACTATGAATATCAGCACAGATCTCTACAACAAATTAGTAGCACGTTTTCCTAGTCTAAGCATGGGCACACAAACTGCCGAAAGCACTGCCGATCCTGAAGAAGCAAGATTGTTTACCTTTGAATACGTGGAACAAGATCATGAACTAGGCACAGTCACAGTCAGCTTGCTGGCACCTGGCACACTGGAAATCATCTACAGTCGAGGCATCACTGATGCTGTGAAAGACACAGACAACTGGTTTGATTTTTTGCACAGCATGCGAAGATTTAGTGTGCGCAACGCACTGGATTTTGAAGTACAGGACATCAGCAAGCCGGCACTTAGTCAACAAGATCTTGAAACTCGCAGTCAGCGAGCTACACCGCCAGTGGTAGGCGAAGGCCGCATGTGGGGCAGTAGAAAAACCTCATATCAAAAGTTGCCTGCTGTCAAACTGATTGTGAGACACACCTCACCAGTGGACACTGAACGCAGAGGCGCACGCAGCCGACGCATACATAAAATTTTTGCAGAAACTGCTGTAGGTGAAAGATTTTTGCTGCCAACCACCAGTGTGCCTGTGGCCAGAGTGTATGCCCAACACATTGCTGCAGGTGGCAAGCCCTGGGACAGCATAGCTGAACACATCACAAGATTGGCAGAACAACCACAGGGGCGTGCGCAGGTCAAGCGTGCCTGCACAGCACCTGGATACCAAGCTTTGATTGCTGCCATACAAGAGGAAAACAACAACATGGAATTACAACTCACAGAAGATCCAGCAGACGACCTGCTGGTGGCCAGTGCAGACTATGCTCGACCAGCTGACATGCTGGCAGCAGTGATGGCACTGATTGCCAGAAGAAGCACCAACCCACAGGTGGTGGAGTTTGCACAAAACTATACCCAAGACACAGCTGGTGCGATTGATCTGGCTAGACAGTGGATTGCCAGTGTGCAGGAAGGTCAGTCAGTGGAAACCACACAGCCACCGGCACAAGATCCCTCTGGGGAGTTTGACCAGTGGACACACTGGGTCACAGAGAGTGCGGAAGCCGCAGGGGCACTGCAAAATCTTGCACTGGACATGACAGGCGAAGATCAAGAAGACGTGGTGCGAATTGCACTGATGATCAAAGATGGTGCAGAGATTGAAGACATTCGCAGAGAAATATTGGATCTTGACACTGCACCGCGTGAAGAGATTCTTCGCACCATTGATGACTTTGACAGTGACTTTTTAGCAATGTTGTTTCCTGTGGATCATGAAGAAAGCTACTACGCTGTGATGCGTGAGAATCCTGCGGCACCGCGGGATCCAAGCAAAAGTGGTGGCAGTGGATATGATTTGTACCACAAAGATTTCTCAAGTGCGATGCAACACGCATACGACTATGCCAAGAACAAGTTGGGTGTTGACATTGACCCACAAGAGATTGATCACAAGGTTGCAAGTGGTCCTCGCAAACCATCCGCAGGCAAGACCAACATCTATCGTTTGATGGACAAAGATGGTAAGAAAGCAGTCCAGATTCAAGTTGCTAATCTCGACGATAAGAAGTTTGAACTCAACATGTATAAAGAGTCTGTAGAAATGAATGAAGCAAAATCTAAGGAACAGCAGATTGCCGATTTAGAAAAGATGTTAGGTCGTATCAGTGGCAACACTGCTTCAGTGAGAATGAAGAAGTTTGCTCTTCAGAAAAAGATTGATAAGTTGAAGAACGAAGAAGTTGAACTGGACGATGACGAATTTCACAAGGGCATGCATGTCAAACTAGGCGGTGATCCAGACAAGTTTGTTCCGCATAGAAATCGTCCAACCACAGGCGATCACGTAGAACTGAAAGTGCCCAAAAGATATCGTAAAGCACAGGATGTGATCATAAAGATGTTTGCAAAACTCACTGGTATTGATCCTAGTAAACTGGACGTAGATTACACAACAGGAAGTCGTACAGTAATGATCGACGGTGAAACACCTCATCCAAGCATACTAAGTGCTCTCAACGGTACACTGGACAAGCTGGACACAGGCGAAATAACAGGATTGTACGAAGCATTCACCACTGCTATTGCACTTGAACCTAGCTTGGGCGACGAATACAAAACAGCAGTTGACATCATCAGCAAGTATCGTCCGCAGGGTGTGACCGCAGAGCCTGAAAAAATGGATGATCACTATGAAATTGTGGTTGATGGTCCTGCCAAAGCAATGCGTGAATTGGAACGTGAAATCCGAGCGGCTGGTGTGAGAATGCGAGCCACAGAAGATGCAGAAGCTGTGATCAGCGATGTGGACGAGGACGACGAAATTGTGCTGGGTAACGTGGAAGTAGACGGTACACCAGTTGAAAAATTTGTGTTGTATCCTATGGGCGGTGGTGTAGATGCATTTGGCAAAACCTTCAACAGCATGGAAGACATGTTGAAGTATGCTGAACAACAGCACGGCGGAGTCGCTGAAGCTGTGGAAGACCTTGAAGAAGACAATGCATTCAACACAGCGGCAGCCGAAGCGGCACTGGCTGACAAAAAAGAGTTTGAATTCAACGGCAAAACATATCCTGTAAAAATGAGCAAGGAAGCTGCCCGCAAGTTGGTGGGTGAGAACTTGGATCATGATTCGGCACTTGATCACATAAAGCAATTAGCAGGCTTGTTGCGATGACTACGATTGTGCTGGTGTTCCAGTTGCTGTACATGGATTGGACACCAGCATCCGAAGTCACTATCAGCCAACGAGCTTTTAACAGCAAAGAAGAATGTGCTGAATTCATCAATGGCCTTGTGGCAGATGGCACAGACACAGTATGGGTCGATGACAACTATGCCTTCGACTTTGTTACACCAGACAACATAAGATTTGTAGGCGGATGTTACACTCCGCAAGAATACATGCGTCTACCTTAGAATTTGCCTTGGGACCGTTATAGCGAGGCAATGGGTGTGGTTAGCCCAGCAACAGCGATTCGCTACCGCTGTTGCTGAATTAACTAAAATAAAGGTTGACAAAAACCTATTTGATAAATATAATAGTGTACGATGCAAAGTAAAAGCGTCGTATGCACTAGGCATACACAGGCAAAGAGCAAAAAATAGGCAATATTAGGAGGCACTATCATGGCATCATTAGCAGAAATACGAGCTCGTCTTCAGGCAAAAGAAGACAACGGGCGATCACAATCCACAGGCGGCGACAACGCCATTTACCCACACTGGAACATTCAAGAAGGCGAAAGCTGTACACTTCGTTTCTTACCAGACGGGGATCCAAACAACACTTTCTTTTGGGCAGAACGCCTAATGATCAAACTGCCATTCTCTGGCATCAAAGGCGAAATGGACAGTAAACCAGTTATTGTAAACGTACCCTGCGTTGAAATGTGGCAGGAAGCATGTCCAGTTTTGGCAGAAGTTCGCACTTGGTTCAAGGACAGTTCACTGGAAGACATGGGTCGCAAGTATTGGAAAAAACGCAGTTATGTATTCCAAGGATTTGTACGTGAAAATCCATTGCAAGAAGATACACCTGCCAACCCAATTCGCAGATTCATCATTGGGCCACAACTGTTTGCACCAATCAAAGATGCACTGATGGACCCAGAGTTGGAAGAACTGCCCACCGATTATACCGCAGGACTTGACTTTGTGATCAAGAAAACTTCAAAAGGTGGTTATGCGGATTACAGTACTTCAAAGTGGGCACGCAAGGAAACTGCATTAACCGAAGCTGAACAGGCTGCCATTGAGCAACACGGTCTTTACACACTAAACGACTTCTTGCCCAAAAAGCCCAGTGAAACAGAACTGCAAATCATCAAACAAATGTTTGAAGATTCAGTAGATGGTCAGCCATATGATCCAGACAAGTATGGTCAGTACTATCGCCCAGCAGGCATGGCTGCTCCTGCAGGTGCTGTTGCCCCTACTCCGGCACCAACAAACCAGCCACAGTCAGCACCAATTCCGGAAGTCAAAGAAACAGCCGCTGTTGATTCGACACCACCGTTTGATGTTGATGAAAAACCAGCCGAAGCGTCGGCATCAGTTGAAACAGAAGCTAAACCGTCTGGCGATCGTGCACAAGATATCTTGGCAATGATTCGCAGTAGACAATCATCTTCCTAAGATAAAACAAGGTCCTAACGGATATGAGCGAAGAGTCTATGCACCGCCTTGCTCATTTATTTGGAGCATTTAATGGCAAAACCTTTTGACGTAAGTAAATTTAGAAAAGACATCACAAAAAGCATTGATGGTCTTAGTATCGGGTTCAATGACCCAACTGATTGGATCTCAACAGGAAACTATGCATTAAACTATCTTGTATCAGGTGATTTCCATCGTGGTATTCCACTAGGCAAGGTTACTGTATTTGCAGGCGAGTCTGGATCAGGTAAAAGTTTTATGTGCAGTGGAAGTATTGTACGTCATGCACAGCAACAAGGCATCTATGTAGTGCTGATTGACAGCGAAAACGCACTAGACGAAAGTTGGTTACACGCATTAGGTGTCGACACCAGCGAAGAAAAACTGCTCAAACTCAGCATGGCAATGATTGACGATGTTGCCAAAACCATTTCTACATTCATGAAAGACTACAAGACCATCGAAGAAGAAGAACGGCCTAAAGTGTTGTTTGTTGTCGATAGTCTTGGCATGTTAATGAGTCCAACAGAACTTAACCAGTTTGAAGCAGGTGATATGAAAGGTGACATGGGCCGCAAAGCCAAAGCACTCAAAGCACTTGTTACCAACTGTGTTAACATGTTTGGAGCACACAATGTTGGCATGGTGTGTACCAACCACACATATGCTAGCCAAGACATGTTTGATCCAGATGACAAAATTGCAGGTGGGCAAGGCTTTATCTATGCAAGCAGTATTGTGGTTGCAATGAAGAAGTTAAAGCTAAAGGAAGATGCCGACGGCAACAAAGTAAGTCAAGTATTGGGCATACGATCCGGTTGCAAAGTGATGAAAAGTCGTTATGCTAAACCTTTTGAAAGTGTGCAGTTAAAAATCCCATACGAAACAGGACTTGATCCATATAGTGGTCTTTTGGAGTTGTTTGAAAAAGCAGGGCTAATTACAAAAGACGGCAACAAGCTCAAATACGTCAGCAAGTCAGGCAACGAAATCAAAGAATTTCGCAAGAATTGGACAGGCGAGTGTCTTGATGTAGTCATTGGTGATTTGCAAAGCAGCGGAAGTGTTGAACTAGAAGCCAAAGTTGACGTTGACGTCGACGTAGAAGAACAAGAGGCAGCTGAATAAATGGAAAAAGAATTACTAGAAGCAATGTACAATGCGTTTGTAAAGTATGTGTCGGGTAAGGAAAAACAAGGATGCGTTGATCATGTGGTTGCAGACATCATTGATGCTGGCGCCGACGAAGAAACGTTGGTTTACTTGAGCAACGTGGACAGATATCTCAAGCAGTCAATATCCGAGCAAGCAGACATTGACACTTACCACGAGGATGAGTAAACACTGTGACATGGTATTCCAAGGTAACAGATGACCTAGGTGCGATTCCAAATTTTATTTTTTTCTATGAGCAAGAAATAGAACAAGCCAAGCGAGAATGTGCTGTAAAAGGCAACCTGGAAAAAAATATCTCGTCCTTGCCAGGAATCACAGAACACAGGTTTAATCAACTTCAAGAAATCGAAGCAGTGCTAAACTTTCTCAACATACAGCTGAGAAAGATTCGACGCAAACACTTTCAAAAATATCTAGAAAACTATCAGCGTGCACTCAGCAGTAGAGATGCTGAAAAATACGTAGACGGTGAAGACGAAGTGGTTGACTTTGAAACCATCATTAACGAAGTGGCACTGTTGAGAAACAAATGGTTGGGCATAATGAAAGGTCTTGAAGCAAAGCAGTGGCAAATGGGTCACATAACACGACTGAGAACAGCAGGAATGGAAGATGTCACTATTGGCTGAAATTGATCTTGAACAGCACTATAGAGAAATGACAGGGTGTGTTAGATCGATCAACAGTGTATGGAAGCACATGAACGAAGGCGAGCAGGCTCATTGCAAAGAGTTGGCCAATGATTTGTATGATACTTGGGATAAACTACAACACTGTTACTATACTCACGACGAAGATCAACTAGAATATGTGTATGCACTGTATTCCAGCATACTCAATGATTATCAAACATACGCAACCTGGGCAACACTGAGAAAATAGCATGCTACCATCTTTTGAATCACACAACCAAAGTCATCAACACAGTCTAGCAACACTGGAAGTATTAGATGAATTCACTAGTTTTATGGAGAGCATTGACACTGTGGTAGACATGGGCTGTGGCCATGGCAATGATGTTTTTTGGTGGGCCACCAGACGAGATCCAGAACCTCCACATGTGCCGAGAAACTACAATGTTATCGGTGTTGATAAACAGATCAGTAGACAAAATCCTAATCTTGCCAACTGCTCAAATGTTGAAATCAAAGTAGCAGATTTTGAAACTGTGGATTTGCCAGCTGGCACTGTGGATGTGTTGTGGTGTCACAACAGTTTTCATTTTGCAAAAAATCCTCTAGCAACCCTGCAACACTGGAACAGTCTTGTCAGCGATGGTGGATTTATCTATCTGTGTTTGCCATACACTGCGAACAGGCATTACAATCAATTTAGTGGCAAATCTCAGTCTCACAGTTTTTTCCACTACATGCCCAGCAACACTGTGTACATGCTAGCTTGTGCTGGTTTTGATCTCAGTGACAGCAGATTTGTAAAATTTGACGGTGATGTGTTTTTTCACATCGCAGGATACAAAGATACCAGCGAAGTGGACTACAACTTGACCTGGTATGAACTTGCTGAAACCGGCAGACTGCCCAGTAGTTTGTGTAGTACTATTCAACGCAAAGGTTATGTTGATGACTATGAGTTGGTAGGTGAGTGGTTCAATGGCAGTCGTTGTAGTTTCGACAAGCAGTAATTTTCAATTCTTCTAAAAGGCACTCCTTTGGCTATTTCTTCCACAGTCCATTCTGTGTGAGCAATCTTCAACAGCCACTCCTGTCTGTTGGTGCAGTCTACTCCGTGATATAGAGAGTTTGAGCTAGACTCTACTGGGATACCTTTTAATAATGCTTGCAATCCTGTGTTACTGGTGTGGGTAATCAGCCTACGGCAGTCTGTGAGAAGTTCGTAAAAATCAAAATCATCATATGTGCCTGGAATTTTTCGTGGGTAGCTGATTTCAACATTTTTGTCTTGTAAATCTGGTATAGGACATCGAGGATGAATTCTCACTATGATTTTGTTGTTGTATTGTAGTCCAACTTGTTGTACAATTTTTTGTATCCACTCGCTCTGAGGTGGCATGTTCTTCCACAATTCACTACGATCATGTTGTCCGCATACGAGAATATGTCCGTGTGTGTTATCCTGCCAGTCTTCGAGTTTTACATTTAACTTGCTTGGACGGCCAATATCCAAAGGAAGATCCGTGCCGTAGTATCCTGTATTATCAATGTGATCCACTGCCACACGCCATGTGTGATTTCTTGCAAGAGCACCCACTTCTAGTATTATCACAGGTTTGCCTTGATTGATATAATGTTGATATATTTCCTGAAACGGTGTCATTCTGCCGTGCCACAACACACTCCAAATCACTGCACAATCTGCGTGCAGGCTGTATTCCACAATCTCATGATGAGTATTTTGATGTATATAATCAACAAATGCATGGTAGACTGGTTTGCCAGCTATGCTAACACAATCAGGAAAAATACTAAATTTCATATGGTATTTACAGCTAAATATACTATTATTAAAAAATTCAAAGGTGCAAAATGTCAAATATAATAGCCGCAACCTGCTTTGGCCCTGATGGTTATCAGCAATATGGTCGTAGAATGCTGGAAAGCTTTCGGCAACACTGGCCAAAAAATGTTACACTGTACGCATATTTAGATGAGCCGATCACAGAAGATCAAAGTGTGTCTGCAGACAACATTGTGTATAAAATTCTGAATAATAGAGGGCTAGTGCATTTCAAAAACAAACATCTGCACAATCCTAGAGCAAGAGGACTTGCACCAGAACAAATGAAAAACGGCAAGCAAAATTATGCGTGGGACGCTGTTCGCTTCGCTCACAAAGTGTTTGCATATGCCGAGGCAGCCACAACTACTGGGTGCGACATTGCTGTTTGGCTAGATGGGGATACTTTTACACACAGTTTGGTCACAGAACAAACCATTGAAAGTTGGTGCCCAAGTAATAAGTTTGCAGGATTCCTAGACAGACCGTGGTTGTATACCGAAACCGGATTTCATATTTTTCGCATGAATCATCCAATTTCCAAACAGTTTGTGCAAAAATGGATTGATATGTACACACAAGAAAAAGTTTTTGATCTCAGTGGATACACAGACTGTCACACCTACGATCATGTGAGAAAACAATACGATCAGCGTTATTGGTACAATCTCAGTCCAGGGTTCGAACATCCACACCCCTTTATAAATGGAGTGTTGGGCGAAGTAATGGATCACATGAAAGGGCCGAGAAAAAGCAAAGGATCTAGTCATAAAAAAGATCTAGTAGTAGAAAGAGATGGGTATTGGAACAATGTTACTTGATCTTCATTGTCCGCCAAATCAAGACAGCAAAGCATATTTTATTTTTGATGCTATCAGCAACTGTTATGAGACTCGAAGAAAGAAAACACGAGTACTAGACAAAAATGCTGTACAGGTGTTTTGGGGTTTGGCAAACGGTAACAGTCAAGCAATTTATCATTGCGAAATGCAGAAAATACCATATATTTTTGTAGACATGCCCTACACTCACAGATGGACCAAGCATGATATTGATTGGAGTATGCAAAATGCACTATGGAGAATTGTGCCTAACAACATACACATTACAAAATCACAAGAGTTTGACAATCAAAGATACAAAGACCTCAACATTCAAACAAAAGATTGGAACACACAAGGTTCAAAAATATTAATTTGTCCTAGCAGCTATGCACTAACAAGACACATTACTGGATTGAGTGACAGTCACTGGGCCGACAGCGTGGCTGCAAAATGCAGAGAATTGTATCCAGACTTGATCACTATGATAAGATACAAACCACGTGCCAACGGCACCAGTGGTCCTGATGTAGAACCTATTGACTTTACAAATTGTTTTGCTACCGTAACACTTGCAAGCATGGTTGGTGTAGAAGGCACTTTGCAAGGAATACCAAATCTAATTACTGCTAGCGGAGTAAGTCCTGCAGAAGATGTGAGCACTATGTTGGGTGATCCATTGGTGTATCCTGCAAGACAACAATGGATCAACACGCTGGCAAACTATCAGTATAGTTTAGATGAAATAAAAAATAATAAGATAGGACATATAATAGAAAATGTTGTACGCATACATAACAGGTAAGCCCACACAAGATCTTACCGTACAAAGTTTTGCAAGAGGGTGCGGCGCACAAGTTTTGCATATCAAGCATTATGAACGCAACGGATTTAATCCCAAGTGTACAGGAGTGATTTTTGCTGGAATACTGCGTGGCAATGCCCAGTTATATCAGCATGCAAGAGCACAAGGAATTGACACTTATATGATAGATCACGCATACCTAGGTGGCGGCACATATGAACCTCCGTACTGGATGCGTATAACCAAAAACGGATTTGTTCAAAACAAAATTGTAGATGATATTGATCAAAAAAGATACAAAAGGTATTTTAAAAAAAATCTTCAGCCGTGGAACTTCAAAGACAAAAAGAAAATTTACATATTACCCCCGACTCAAGCAGTACAATATGCCATAGGTGCACAGAAATGGTTGAGCAAAACCGTCAGCAGTCTCAAAACACAAACTGAAGACACTAGACTACAGTTGGTAGTAAGTGAAAAACCAAATCAGCCTGTGGTAAATCAGCAAACTGGCAAAATCACAGGAAGAACTCCTAAAAAGAAAAAAGCAGAAAACTGGAATCAACTATTAGACGAAGCCTATTGTGTGGTTGCTTTCAACAGCAATCTTGCAATCACTGCACTAGAAAAAGGAGTTCCGGTGATAACAACAAAATTTTGCCCAGCATATCCTCTCAGCAACAATGTAAAAAGTATATTGGATCTACAGTGTTTTCATCGCCAGGAGTTGTTTGAAAGTCTAAGCATGGGACAGTTTAACATATACGAAATGCGCAACGGCTATGCATACAAAATGTTACAACAAATGGATCAAGTGCATGAATAAAATAAAATTATTTGCTCCGATGAGTAGTAAGGCTGTTGCGGGCATGCAATCGTGGCTGGATAACAACTCACATGTGGTTGGCTTTGAAATGTACACATCTTCGAGAATAGCAAACAATATTATACAAAACGATTGTTTTTTAACCCTAACCGAATGGCAATATTTTCTTGAATGTGACGCTGTGGTATTGTTTGGAACATGGGGTAGCACGCACCCAGACCGACAACTTACACCTAATTCAACACTAGACCTATCTTGTGTAAAAAGACAAGCCTATTTGGAATACATCAACAGAAACATGGTGGATCTTTGCAAAAAGTATCATAAACCAATCATTGTTATAGAAACTGCTACCTACAGCAGAACAAGGGCAAATCATCTAGATGAATGGCATCTCAAAGGTGTTAAGCCGAGGTATTATAGGATGGGCATAAATCACTGGACCTGGAGTAGAACCACATGGTGCGATGCATCCATGGACGAAGGCAACAGAGACCTAATTTTTTACAATAAGTTTGAAGAGTATGCAAAAAAACCTTTTCCTATAAACAGACGCAGATGGCGACACAATCTCAAAGGTGATGTATACATTGTTGCCGGCCTTGAGCATGATCCGACCAGCAACGAATCTATAGATCGATGGATACAAAAAAGCATTAGAAAAATTCAACAGCATTCTACTAGAAAAATTATTGTGAGATCGCATCCGCTCAGCAGTCTTGACTATGAAGAAATTCTCAAAGACTTTGATTCAAAAAAAGTAAGTTATATCCCCGAAGAAAAACAGCAGACTATCAAAGATGACAGCAAAAAAATGTATTGCGCTGTGGTAGACAGCAGTACCAGCGTGTTTGAACTGTTAGATTTAGGAATTCCTGTTTTTTGTACTGAACACAGTTTTGCTGCACCTTTTGGCAACACTGATTTATCAAAAATCGAAAAGCCTGTTCTCAAAGACAAAAAATTCTACTCGCAATGGGTGCAACAAATGTGTTACACTGAGTTTTCTTTTGGTGAGTTCACAGAAGGGCAAATTTTTAAATATATAAGAAAATTACTGGATAAGTATCACACAATAGGAATCAATTAATGTATAGTTTAGCACACGACACCTGGGATCAGCGCGAAGTTGATGCTCTACAAAAAGTAATATCCAGCGGTAGGTATACCATGGGCCCACAAGTAAAAGAATTCGAGCAACAGTTTGCCAAATATGTGGGCTCAAAACATGCAATTATGACCAACAGTGGTAGCAGTGCAAATCTGGTTGCACTCACGGCCTTGGTTCAAAATCCACGTTATGACTTATCGCCTGGTGATGAAGTGATTGTACCTAGTGTAAGCTGGAGCACTACGTATTTTCCTGTGCATCAAAACGGGCTTGTGTTAAAATTTGTTGATGTAGACAGATCTTCACTTAATCTGAATATTGATCTTGTAAAAAACGCCATCACAGAAAAAACCAAAGCAATTTTTGCTGTAAACCTATTAGGCAACAGTTGCGAATTGCAACTGCTCAAAAACATCTGTGAACAACATAATCTGGTGTTAATTGAAGATAATTGCGAAAGTTTTGGCGCTATGCACGATGACAAATATTGTGGAACTTGGGGTGCTGCCGGTACTTTTAGTTTTTTCTTCAGTCATCACTTGCAAACAATGGAAGGAGGAATGGTAGTAACCAACGACAGCGATCTTGCAGATTATATGCGAAGTATTCGAGCTCACGGTTGGGTAAGAGACTTGTCTCCTCAAAATAGTTTGTATGAGCACACAGGCAACAGTTTTGAAGACAGTTTCCGGTTTGTTCTTCCAGGATATTGTGTTCGCCCACTTGAAATGAGCGGCGCAGTTGGAAAAGTACAGTTGGAAAAATCCATAGAAATGTTGTCCCAGCGCAACGCTAACGCGATGGCGTATCACGAGCTGTTTGACGACTTTGATGTAGTACAAACTCAAACGCCTACTATACCTGGACAGCACAGCTATTTTGGTTTTAGTCTTATACTACAAAATCAACTTGCTGGTCGCAGAGAGGAAGTTGTCGAACTATTCAAACATCACGGTATCGAGTGCCGTCCTATTGTGGCTGGCAACTTTGTGCGCAATCCTGTGATCAATAGACTCAATCATATTCGAGAAGATCAATATCCTGTTGCTGATGATATCCACGACAACGGATTCTTCTTGGGCAATGATAATCGTGTGCTGGTTGAAAGTTTATGCAAAGTAAAAGAACTATTAGAGAGTTTGGTATGACCACAGCAGTAATCACAGGATTTCCAGGACAAGATGCATGTTATCTTGCAGATTTTTTGCTGCAAAAAAATTATACTGTTGTAGGTGTAATCAAACGTTACAGTGTGCCTAATCTTTCTAACCTAGAATTTTTCAAACTTCAGCAACGTGGTCTAATATTAGAAACAGGTGATGTCACTGATGTTGGCAGTTTGTTTGATATTGTTGAGCAGTACCAGCCAGATGAGTTTTATAATCTTGCCGCACAGAGTTATGTAGGAGGCAGCTGGCGACTAGCACACACAACCACAGATGTAGATGCTATTGGTCCATTAAACTGCTTAGAAGCTGTTCGTAGAATTAAACCAGACTGTAGATTTTATCAAGCAGGCACCAGCGAAATGTTTGGCAACAGCCACAACAATGGATGGCAAAGAGAAAACACAAACATGATGCCACGCAGTCCTTATGGAGTTGCTAAACTCTATGGCTATCACATCACACGAAACATGAGAGAAAGCTATGATATGTTTGCATGCAGTGGTGTTTTGTTTAATCATGAGTCGCCCATTAGAGGAATAGAGTTTGTGACTAGAAAAGTCACCGACGGAGTTGCACAGATTGTGACAGGCAAAGCAGATAATATTGAACTTGGCAATCTCGATGCAGAAAGAGATTGGGGCTTTGCCGGAGACTTTGTGGAGGCTATGTGGATGATGTTGCAAGCTGAAACTCCAGTTGACTATGTGTGTGCCACCGGCGAAACACATTCAGTTCAAAAGTTATGCGAAACGGCTTTTGCCGCTGCAGGAATTAACAATTGGCAAAAGTATGTTGTGTCCACAGATAGATACAAACGTCCAGCAGAGCTGAATTATCTCAGAGGGGATAGCACCAAACTAAGAGAAGAACTTGGCTGGCAACCCAGAGTAAATTTTGACACTCTTGTTGCTATGATGATAGAAGAAGACATTGCTAGGCACCAATGAAAATTTACATCACAGGACACACCAGCGGACTAGGGCTAGCATTGTACAAATGGCTACCGCTCAGCGGACACGAAGTTGCAGGACTTAGCAGAACAAATGGTTATGATCTCAACAAGTTTTTGCCAGTGTATGATGATTTTGACGTTTACATAAACAATGCGTATGTAGGCTATCGACAGATTGATCTGTTGTATGCTCTCTTTGAAAAAAATCAACACAGAAAGTGCCAAATTGTCAACATTGGCAGTGTAAGCGCCGATGGTAATTATGATAGAGTAAACGAATATGCAGTACACAAAGCTGCTCTTGACAAAGCATGTATGCAATTGCAACTCATAGACAGCGAGTGCAAAGTAGTGCAGGTAAAACTAGGTAGAATGGATACACCTTTGGTTGCCGACAAAGTTAACATGCCAAAAATCAATCCAGAATTTGTAGCTCAGTATATTACTAGCAATGTAATTAATGTACCAAAAAACATTCTAGTGAAAAATCTTACTTTAGACATAATGCACAGTCGGAGACCAACACAATGACAAAAGCACTGAAAAAAGCATTTAATATAAGTCAATGGAACTCTTTAAAGTTAAACTATTGGGGTATACCCAAATGCGGAAATACCAGTGTTAAATATGCATTGTTAAAAACAATTAATAAAACACATCAAGATACCAGCGAAACACATCAATGGGTACATGGGCTTGATCATGCAGAGTATATCAGCAGGGAAACAGCATTAAGCAATGGGTATAACAATTTTGCAACAATACGAAATCCATACGATCGTGTAAAAAGTTTATACAAAGATTTTGGAATACGCAGGGCCGATATTAAAATCATGCCCGGTGTTGACAGTGGAAAACTACAGAATTTAGATTATTTTTTAAAACATTATATTCAGCAAAGCACCGATGCCAACAATATTCATCTTAGAAGTTTGTCTTATTTTTTAATAAAAGACAATAAACTTCTAATTGATAATGTTGTAGATATCAATCAAGTGGATATTTTCCTATCTAAATATAAAATTGATGTACCTACCTTAAATACCACTCAAGACATTGATATTGAATTCACAGATCAACAAAAGTATCTAATTTACACTAGATATCAACAAGATTTTGAAATATTTGGATACAACAAATGCTTCTAGCAGATCAAACTCTTAAAATTTTACTCAACGAATATAATTTTAACACTGTACTAGATATAGGATGCGGTCCTGGAAAGCACAGCAATAGATTGCGTGCCGCTGGAAAAAATGTAACCAGCACTGATTTTACTGCAAGGTTTGAAGGGGTAGTAGAAGGAGACTATGCTAGTTTAAAATTTCAACCACACGACGCTATATGGTGTAGTCATGTGTTAGAGCATGTTTTAGACATTCAAAGTTTTCTTTCCAAGCTAATCAGAGAATGCAAAGAAGGTGGGCCTATTGCAATTACCGTACCACCGCTCAAGCATCAAATAGTAGGAGGGCATGTGAGTCTTTGGAATGCTGGACTGCTATTGTATAGGTTAGTATTAGCAGGGCTGGACTGTAGAGAAGCCAGAGTAGGATGTTATGGATATAATGTTAGCGTTATAGTTGAAAAGAAAATGATTCAACAAATGCCATCTATTAGAATGGGCGGTGGCGATATTGAATTATTATCAGATTATTTTCCAATACCAGTAAAACAAGGATTCAACGGCAAAGATATTAGTCATCGTTGGACTAACTAGTGTACATGTTAATTACTTCTTTTTTCCACACATCTGAATATTCGCAATCTCTCATGTGCTCGAACCACGGACCGCCTTCGGTGAGGTGCAGCATTTTTGGCTGTCCGTCGGCGGGCTCATGATAATGTCCGACCAACCAATTCCACTCGTGTGAAATTTCCCCTATCTCACTGTCTTTACACCACTCGAATCTATGTAGATACTTGCCTGTTTGAACGTTGACATTTTCTTTGGTTAGATTTTTAACTACACTAGGATGAGCACAGTTCAACAACATCACACTGCTCCAATTTTTCCGTGGATAAGGTAATTGTAATTGTCCGTCCATCTTGGTACCTTCAGGTGGATTGTAGTTGTGTTTTGCAACCATCACTGCATATTGATCATCTGCTTGGTCAAACAGGGTGTTTACATCTTCCAAGCATACCATATCGCAGTCAATGAACAATGCCCATCCTTTGTATCCGGCTAGATAAGGTACTAGAAATCGTGTGAATGTAAATTCAGTGCTGGCAAGTTTGTCTGGCTCCCTAAAATAGTGGCCGTGCTTTCGCAAGTCTTGATGTTTGAGTGGTATAAGTTTAACAGGTTTGCTGGCTCGTCGTTGTATACTGTGTTCGCAGACCTGGTATGCAATGTCTTCTCGGCTGTCCCAGCCTATGTAAATTTTGTTCATGCGAGTATTTATTGAGTAAATATACAACGAGAGCATTCTATGACCACATACAAAACTATTTTTATTTCTGACATTCATCTAGGCACAAGAGGTTGTAAAGCAGATTTGCTGTGCAAGTTTCTCAAAGAGCATACCTGTGAACAATTGTATCTAGTAGGCGACATCATCGACGGTTGGCGCATGAAAAAGAGTTGGTACTGGCCACAAAGTCATACCAACGTTGTAAGACGCATCCTCACAGCAGCCAAGCGCGGCACAGAAGTACACTATGTGTTGGGCAACCACGACGAAGATCTGCGTAGATTCTTACCATTTGATATATCATTTGGCAGGATCGAAATCAGCAATCGCCGAGACTATATAGGTGTTGACGGAAAAAAGTATCTTGTGATACACGGAGATCAATTTGATACGGTGATGACTAAACACAAGTGGATGATGTTTTTTGGTGATAATTTATACAACACTCTTATATGGACTAACACCAAACTTAACCATATTCGCGGATTGCTAGGCATGGACTATTGGAGTTTGAGCCAGTATCTCAAAAGCCGCACCAAACAAGCACTGAACTTTATCTACAAGTTTGAAGAACACTTGGCATTGTATTGTCATAAAAAGGGCTACAACGGCGTGATATGTGGACATATTCATACACCTTGTATTAAAGACATAAGTGGTATTGCATACATGAACGACGGCGACTGGGTGGAAAGCTGTAGTGCTCTAGTAGAACATCATGATGGTACATGGGAATTAATAAGGTACACAAAATGAAAATAATTCTAGTCTCTGGCGGATTTGATCCGTTGCACAGTGGTCACATCAAATACTTTCAAGCCGCAAAAGCACTAGGGGACAGGCTAGTAGTCGGTGTAAACAGCGATGCATGGCTTGAAAGGAAAAAAGGCCGTGCGTTTATGCCCGTAAAAGAACGTGCAGAAATTATTCGAAATTTAAGATGTGTTGATGCAGTAGTTGCATTTGACAATGAATATGATGTAGACGGAACTTGTAAACAGTTTGTAAAAGACAGTTGTCGAAACTACGAGGAAGACGAAGTAGTATTCGCTAACGGTGGTGATAGAACAGAAATCAACATCCCAGAAATGAATGTATCAGCAGAAAATTTAAGTTTTGAATTTGGCGTAGGCGGAGAAGACAAAGTCAACAGCAGTAGTTGGATACTGTCTAATTGGAAAGCACCCAAGACAAAACGTCCGTGGGGGTACTACAGAGTGTTGCACGAAGACAGTGGTGTAAAAGTCAAAGAGCTTTCTGTAGAACCAGGCAAGCAACTGAGCATGCAAAAACATTTTCATCGCAGTGAATATTGGCTAGTAAGTGAAGGCGAAGCAACCATTGAATATCAGCAAAATGCCAAATGGACTACCGAAATAGCCACCAAAAAAAACAAGTTCGAAGATATCAAAATACCTGTGGGCACTTGGCATAGGCTGAGCAATCACACCGAACACCCTTTAAAAATTATAGAAATACAGTATGGTGATATCTGCGAAGAATCGGATATAGTTAGACGCAATGATTAATTTTGCTGTGGTGTGTGTTGGCAAGAAATACAGCACAGACTATGTGGTAAAAATGCGAAACATGATAGAAAGAAATTGCACTCTACCGCATCAATTTCACGTGTTTACAGATCAAGCATTTGCCTACAAAGATTGTGTGGTTCACCTTGTTCCAGAATTGCCAGTAGAAAAAACTGACCTTAAAGGCTGGTGGTATAAAATTTATCTATTCGATCAGCACAATGGTTTGTCAGGCAAGGTTTTTTATCTAGATCTAGACTGTGTTATTATCGACAACATAGATCATCTCATTGAAGCAGATGATGAATTCTACATCTGCCAAGATTTCAATCGACACAGAATACCTCATATTAAATTGGTCAACAGCAGTGTAATGCAGTGGACTGTGAGTGCAAGCACACACAAAATCTGGCAACAATGGCAGGAAAGATCTAGTCTTTATGTAAAAAAACACAGAGGAGATCAAGATTATCTGGCCAATGAATGTCCATGGATCACATTTAAATTTAATAATGCACAATCAATAGTCAGCTACAAATGGGAAGTTTGCAACAATCGCCACAACAAGTTAAGTGAACTAGAATATAATGCTCTGTATCAACCACAGCATTCTATTTTGGTTTTTCATGGTAAGCCTGATCCTCATGAAGTTAATAGCGATGCAATAATAAAAAATGCATGGAGATAAAAATGAGATCAACGTTTTCAAAAATAGAACAGTTTAAAAATCTATCTCTTTGTACCTACTAGCAATTGCAATTCTTGGTCTAATTTCTGCACAATAGTATTTGGCAAATCAAGTGCAGCCCGTTGATTGTACTCTGGGTAGGGATCTATAGGGTTGGGATTTAGTGCTAGGGCCAGCTGAAATCTTTCGTCATTTTCTGCTTTGTCAAATGCTGTGTCCAGGTAGTCCACATTGAATCCATAGTACTGTAGATGTTTACAATAATTTTTTTGACACAATGGAACCACGGCCTGTTTTGCCAAAAATGGCTGTATGGTTTTTTCTGTGATAAAACTATAAGGATCAAAATAACTGGTTTCAACTAGGTAGTTCGTGGATGCTTGTTGATAATTTTTCACAAGACTGATAAAGTTGTGTACATTAACATCTCTGTCCGTTGTTTGGCTGCACCAATAATTATTGTATTCTATTCCTGGGTACTTGGGTTCTATGCCCACTTGTTGTAAGCTAATATTGAGATTGGCAAAACCTTCCTTGATTAGGTAGTTGTATATTAAAATTCTATGATGTCGCCGTTGCCGCATCAAGCACAATTTTTCGTCATTGGATCTATCTGGGTTTTCGAAATAATGCAAGTACAGGTGTTTGTTTTCTCTAAAAGCACATGCATTGCCGTGCAAAACATGATTATGGTAGATCATATTGAGATGTGGGTAAAATTCTGGCATTTTCCAGTGTGGCACATAAAAATAATATCTATGTATGTCTGGAATATTTTGTTGGTACCACTCTATTTCCAAGCATGTAGAATCTTTCCATGTGAGATTGTCTTGAAATACTATGTGTTTGGTTTTTTTATCTGCAGGAAATTTGTTTTCCAAAGGCCACATTTCCCTATCAAAAGGAAATCCTAGAGGAGCGAAATCAATGTAAATGTTCGTACCAAAATATTTTTCAATAATTTGTTGTGTGTGTTCGTTGTGCATCGGTAAATATTTATATGGAAGACCATGGCAAGATTCAACAAACCAAAGACGCTCTCTACGATCTAGTAGATTTGCACGGCGCATACAGTGTCGAAACCATCGATCAAATTCTAGAAAATGTCATGCAAGGCAGTGATTTAGAAACTGCCACAGACACACTCACAATGGCAATAAGTTGCTATATGTACCATCAGCGAACCGGAACTCAAACAGATCTTGACAAGTCCTTGTTGTTTCTCCGCGAGTTAGAAAACAAAATTTCACAAAACATACATTGACCGGTTGACCTTTGCTGCACATGTGCTATACTTAGTTTGTAGGGTAAAGCAAAGAGGAAACAATCATGTCGAATTCAGTAGAAACAATGTTAGTGCAGTCTGCGCATGAAAAAGCACTTCAAGCTGCTCGTAATACTGCCCAAGCGTTTGCAGACAAACACTTTGGCGGTGGCGACGGTGGTGCTTGTGGGTTTGGCTGGGTTGAAGTTTACGGTGTCAAAGGCAATACACGTCTTGGCAAAGCATTAAAAGCTGTGGGCTTTGATAAAAGTTACACAGGCAATCTTCAACTTTGGAATGGTCGTAACGGCTGGTATTTTGGGCAAAGTGTTGATGCCGCAGAAGCTGGTGCACGAGCTTATGCAGATGTATTCAAGTCGGAACTTGGACTTGAAAAAGTGTATCCAGGTTCACGGTTAGACTAGGATTTGTTATGTTTCAATTGGGTGATCAAATAGTGTTTGACCAAAACGGTAAACAGGTGCAAGGAATGGTGCTTCGCACTATCAGTTGGGAAGATGATGAAATATTCTATCTTGTACAATTGCCCAACGGTGACAGAGTGAGCATTCCTGTAAACGAACAAACTAAACCAGCAGGGGACGACAATGTCTGCTATCCAGGCAGTGACTGCCAAGTCTAAACTAGACGAAGTGATCTATGAAAATTTTGTTAAATATCACGTGGAAAATCGTGTGTTTAGCTATCGCGAGTATCGCAATATGGTTCTACAAGATCCAGACCACGTGAAAGATCTTGAGCGCACTATTGCCAAAGGAAAACTAGAAAATGTTTGAATTGTATGCACTATTTTTTGTTATTCTTGCAGCCAACACATACTTTGTGTATCGCAGTGCTTTCACTCAAGGTTATGTAGCAGGAGTGCTGGACGCAGATCAAGTGCAAGAAGAAATTGAAAAAGTTTTTGCAAAAAATTTGCAAAAAGAACTTGACAAAGACAGCTAATCTGTTACTATATGTGTGTAGGTTAACAAAGAGGAACACACAAAATGGGCAAAGTCACAGCACTGCCAGTTTGCGATGAAACTCGCAAAAAAGAAATTGCCGAGCGTTTTGACATTTTACACGAAATGACTCGTGCAACCATTGAAGGCAACATTCGTGCAATGATCGTAACGGGTCCGCCGGGTGTAGGTAAAAGTTTTGGTATTACCGAAGAGCTTGAAAAAATGAATTTGTTTCGAGACATTGGCGGACAAAAAGCTCGATACCAAGTGGTAAAAGGTGCAATGACAGCACTAGGACTTTATTGCAAGCTGTATGAGTTTGCAGACAAAGGCAATATTCTAGTGTTTGATGATTGCGACAGTATTTTGCAAGACGAGCTGAGTCTAAATATTCTAAAAGCGGCACTGGACAGCGGCAAAAAGCGTAGAATTTTTTGGAACACAGACAGTCGTAAACTGGACAATGACGGTATTCCTAACAGTTTCGACTTTCACGGCAGTGTGATATTTGTAACAAACATCAAGTTTGAAAATATCCGCAGTAAAAAAATGCGAGATCATTTGGAAGCACTGGAATCTCGTTGTCACTATTTGGATCTAACACTGGATACACAGCGAGACAAGTTTTTGAGAATTGAGCAAATTGCAGAAACAGGCGCTTTATTTAGAGATTATAAGTTCGATGACGAAGGCGAAGAAGTGCTGGAGTTTATGAAAACAAACAAAGACCGTTTGCGAGAAATCAGTTTGCGAATGGCAGTGAAAATTGCGGATTTGCGTAAAAGCACACCGCGTTGGAAGGAAACTGCACAGGTCACATGTATGCGTAGAGGGTGACACTAGTGGTTAGAGGGGAAACACCAGTTGAAACTGCCCCGACTTGCTCCTCTAACCTAACCTACACCCTCAACTAGAGTCGGGCGTTTCACAGGGCACCTTCGGGTGCCCTGTTCTTATTGAGTAGAGTATGTACGTAGAAGATTACATAGATTTATTAGCAGGAAAGATTGCTTGCGAGCACTGCAACAACTATGATATTGTAAAACTTGCAAAATACGATTATAGCCCTGTGAGAAATATTTCTCGAATTGTAGAATCTGACAGAGGACTGTCAGATCGCCAACGAGAACTTGCAATAAAAATTGTGCATACCTATCGTCGTCAATTTGCCAAACACGGTTACGACTGTGAGCACGTTGTTGAAAATCCCAAATGGAGAAGTCCACTAAGAACAGTTGATAGAACCAAGCTGGTTTGTATCAAGGACCACAGGTTGACAGTTAAATTTCCATTTGAACCCACAATGGTAGACCATTTTAGAAATCTACAGAGATATAGTTCAGAAAAATATCCTTGGATAGGCGAAATTGAGTGGAACAAAACTGAAAAACACTGGACTTTTTGTTTGACAGAACACAATATGCTGGGAATTTACAACCTAACAAAAAATAAAAATTTTGAATATTGTAATAATTTTAACACTATCATAACTAAAATTTTAAAGGTCAAAAAAAGCAAAAACGCTTACCAAATAATCTGTGACATTGTGGATGGAAAAATCAAAATACACAATGCCAGTGAAAGTCTGCAACAGTCATTTGATGCACAAGTCACAGGAGACTTGTTGCTGGATATCGGGCTTGCCAAACGCTTAGGAGTAAACAAGTATAGTTTGTCTGTGTTAAGATATCTCCGCAAGAAAAATCCTTTGCTGGTAAAACTGGTGGCAAAAAGAGTTCTGTGGTTTAAAAAATCCAGTTCGTTGCATGAAATAAGTGCACTGGCAGACGATATAGGACTGTTGCCCATGGGGAATCACACACACTATGATCCTCCAAAATCTGTTTTTTTCAAAGAAACAATCTACGGATTGAAATCAAAATATCTTGAACAAAGGGTATCACTTGTGTTATACTGTACTCAATATGCGCCATGGGGTATTGAAGACGCATATTACTTGGAAGGTTATTAATGGCTACGGCAAAAATTATTGTCAAAGACGAAGTAAACTGTAAGATCGAAGGTCTCGATCTCATGGATCGCAAAAAACTTGTGCAGAAGTTCAAGTATGAAGTTCCATATGCAAGACATTTGCCTGCTGTAAAGTTGGGTAGGTGGGACGGAAAAATAGCATTTTTTCAAATGGGCGGAAGCACATACATCAATCTATTGCCGGATATTTTGCCTTACTTGGACCAAGCTGGATATGATATTGAGCTAGAAGATTACAGAGAATACAAAACAGATTTTGAGTTTGAAAAAATCACCGAGCACAGTTACAATGATAGAGTATGGCCGCCAAAGCATCCAGCAGAAGGCCAGCCTATTACACTGAGAGACTATCAAGTGGATGTGGTTAATAAATTTTTGCAAAATCCACAGAGTCTACAGGAAGTGTCAACAGGTGCCGGAAAAACCATTATGACTGCTGTGCTCAGCGACCAGTGCGAAAAGTATGGCAGAACAATTGTGATTGTGCCCAACAAGGATCTTGTGAGCCAAACAGAAGCTGATTACAAAAACATGGGACTGGACGTTGGAGTGTTCTATGGAAGCAAAAAAGAGTTTGGCAAAACACACACAATCTGCACATGGCAAAGTTTAAACAGTTTGCTTAAAAAGACCAAAAACCAAGAAGCTCCTATCACAATTGGAGAGTTCTTAGAGGACGTGGTAGCAGTCATAGTGGATGAATGTTTTGATGGAGATACTCTTATTACTACGACTCGAGGCAAAACGCCTATTAAAAATTTGAAAGTAGGCGATAAAATAATAAATCTCTGCGAAAAAACAAAACAATATAAAGAAGATACCGTTGCCAAAGTTCATAAAAATCTAACACACAGCGAAAGTGAAAAGATGTTAGAATTGGAATTTGACAACGGTATAAAAACTCAAGTCACTGCTAATCACAAATTTCTAACAAACAAAGGATGGATTAGAGCAGACGAATTAACAGATAATTTAGAAATTATTGACATAAATACATACGGCTAAAGGAGATGTATTTATGGCAAAGCAGTTCGATACGGAACGATTTAATAGAATTTTGAGAGAACACAACCAACAACTTCGCGCAGAAAAAATAACTGGTAAGCAAGTTGTTTTATCAAATGGGCTTGTTTTAGATTTGAAAAAAGAAGTTGATCGTTGTAAAAAAAGAGTTTTGTCAGGACACGATATTTGGAAAAATAATTTCGATCAATTATATTCACTTGATCAACACAAAAGAATTTCTACAGAAGCAGAATGTAAAAGTTTAATATCAAAAATTGGAGGTATAAACTGTCAAAGAAAGCATGGCGAAAAAGTAAAGTTCAATTTGAATACCGGTATTCCGTGGAATAAAGGAACCAAAGGAAATTACCCTTATTCTCATCAACATTCTAAACAGACCAAGGAAAAAATAAGTAATGCCAATCTTGGACAAAAAAACGGAATGTTTGGCAAGAAACTCTCTGCAGAACAAAAAGCAGAAAAAAGTAAAAAAATGAAAGAATTAATTTTGTCAGGTAAATTTACTCCTAACTCCAACAACAGAAACACTCATTGGGAATCTTTTTATAATAACAAAAAATATAGAAGTTCTTGGGAAGCATTGTATCAGTATTTGGACAATCAGGCAGAATACGAAACGCTCAGAATTCCTTATATTTTTGACAATCAAAATTATGTTTACATTGTAGATTTTGTAAACCATGAAACTAAAACAGTAGTTGAAGTAAAACCACAAGAACTTATTAATGACAAAAAAACACAGGCAAAAATATCTGCCGCAAAAAAATGGTGCAACGATAACGGATACGTATTTGTGTTAGCAGATAAGAATTATTTTATTTCTCGTCCAATACCTAAGGATTTAACAGGGTTTGATATTAAAACTCAAAATAAAATTAGGAAAATTTATGAAATTGGTTAACAAAAAAGAAATTGAAAAACCACAAGAAACATATAATTTGCACATAGAACAGGATCATAATTACATTGCAAATGATGCTGTAGTATCAAATTGCCACCAAGCCAAAGCAGATGCTCTAAAAACACTGCTCACAGGTGTGATGTCGCACATACCCATTAGATGGGGACTCACTGGCACAGTACCAAAGGAAGACTTTGAATTTGTGGGCATTAAAGTTTCTCTTGGAGATGTGATCAATCGTGTTGCAGCCAGCGATCTGCAAAGCAAAGGCGTGCTGGCAAACTGTCATGTTAATATTGTGCAAATGATTGATCATGCCGAGTATCGCGATTATCAAAGTGAACAAAAATACTTGCTCACAGATGATGCCAGATTGGACTACATCAGCACACTTGTACAGGAAGTGAGAAACACAGGCAATACACTTATATTGGTAGACAGAATCAGCTCGGGCCAGGCACTGGTAGATAAAATACCAGGCGCGGTGTTTATATCTGGCGAAGTAAAAAGCGAACAACGCAAAGAACACTATGATGAAATTGCAGACACACAGGACAAAGTGATTGTTGCCACATACGGAGTCGCTGCTGTTGGCATTAATATACCTCGCATCTTTAATCTTGTGCTTATTGAACCAGGCAAGAGTTTTGTTCGAGTGATTCAAAGCATAGGCAGAGGCGTAAGAAAAGCCAAGGACAAAGACTTTGTACAGATATGGGATATCACCAGTACTTGCAAGTTTGCCAAGCGACATTTGACCAAACGAAAACAGTTTTACAAAGAAGCGAACTATCCATTTGCAATTGAAAAGGTAGATTGGAAACTATGACGAAACCAACATTGTTAATTTCTGGGGATAGCTATATGGCTCTTCATAAAGACGGAATAGGCACACCAGAAAGTGTAGAGAAAGATAATCAAATTCATTGGTCTAGACATTTAGATCCTTATTTTGAAATCCAAAATGTAGCAAAGGCAGGAAGTTCAAACACTTCAATTGTGTATAGGCTGGTAGAGGCAATTAAAAAACAAAAACCAGACTACATTCTAATAGGATTCACTGATTATGCTAGACTAGAGTACAATAAATATGAGACTAATTGTCATCCTAGCATACAGAAAGATAAATCTGCATACAATGCCTGGAAACAGTATATCAAATATGCAGACGATGATTACATGCGATATAAAAGTATGGCGATTATCGAATATGCGGTTACCTTAGCAAGATCAATTGCTCCAACATGTTTTGCTCTTAACCTGTTAAACCCATCGGACAGCGACTGGTCATTTTACAACAAACACCAGTTTATGATTAATTTTGAGAAAGAATCTTTGCCGGTGAATTTAAGTGATTATCCAGAAATTAGTTTAAACGACCCTAATTGGAAAAGTTTTCATGTGGTCGACCCAAAGGTTCACGAAAAATTTGCTGAAACTATCCTAGACGAATTCAACATTTGCAAATCAGACAAGGTATAACAAAATGAAAATATTAACACTTGAACATGGCATTTATGAATTAGATCAGATACCCGACGAAGTAGATGATCTAAGATTTGCTATCCTAGACAACAGCAATCCAAAAGAACCCGACTACTATTTTGTGCCTATGATATTTTTAGAATCATTTAGTGCACCTGCTTTGGTATTGCAAATTGGCAACAAACAAGTTAAAATGCCAGTTGACTGGAAAATTGTTATCGGCGAAGAGGATCACGGAGACCTAGAAGTTATGCCGTTGACCAGTATCAATGACAGAGATTTCAAAGCATTTGAATTCAATCCGTTGGGTGCATATTCTCCTACATACTTGCCAATTGATCTGATTGATGTTTACACTGAAGTGAAGTGGTATTTTCCCAAACTAAAAAGCGGACAAATTTTGTGTGTGCCACTGACTGATGATGCAAATTCACCTTGTGTGTATTTTGTAAAAGAAATCACCAAGACCAGCGAAGTTATTGACATCACAAAGGCTTGGTAATGTCAGATAAGATTCCGTTGAACGCTGTACTGCAAGCACTGGACCTCAAAGACAGAGAATTTTTTGATCTATTGTCGGATCAGCAGAAAAAGAGTGTAGCACCTTTTTTGCTCAACAGATATATGAGCAGTGTGCAAGGAGCAACTGAGCTGCAAGAATACTACCTGCTGGCAGAAAATCAACGTGTGAACACAAACTTTTTTGACTACAGCAAACACCCTAAACTACAATGGTTGTTGTTGACCACAGTGAGTCCCGGGCTGGGTTCGCACAGACATGATTGGATTGCTCCCAAACGCAAAAGCAAAGACCCGAATGCAAAAAAACTAAAGTTTTTCGAAACAGTATATCCTGGCATGGAGGACACTGATCTACAACTGCTAGCAGAACTGCACACCAAAGATGAAATTGAATCTATTGCACAAGATCTCGGATGGGATAAAAAAGAGATAAAAAGTATTTTCAAATGATTCCAACAAATGTTTTACAACAGGCTCGTGAGTTGAACAAAAGTCAAACCAAAGACTATGAATGCAAGTATTGCAGCAAGAAATTTGCCAAAGAGTCCACACTGTTGTCGCACATGTGCGAGAAAAAAAGACGCTGGCTACAAGAAAAAGAAATTGGTGTGCAATTGGCTCTGCAAGCGTTTGTGCGCTTTTATGAATTAACCAGCACCGGTGCTACTAAGACCTACGCAGACTTTGTACAAAGCCCGTACTACAACGCTTTTGTAAAGTTTGGTCGTTATGCCCATCATTTGAGAGCAGTGAATTATCGGCATTTTGTTGACTATCTTTTGAAGAAGCAGATCAAGCTGGATCATTGGTGTAGAGATCAGCATTACGAAGACTATCTGCAGGATTACCTAAGAAAAGAACATGTGCAGGATGCACTAGAACGCAGTATCAAAACAATGACAGAGTGGTCCGAAGAAACAGGTGCTGAGTTTAATCATTATTTTTTGTATGCCAGCAGCAATCGAGTGGTGCGCGACATAACCAATGGCAGAATCAGTCCTTGGTGTGTGTACAACACCAACAGCGGCATTGACTTTTTGGACAAATGCACAGCGGAGCAGATCAACCTTATGTTTTCCATCATAGATCCTGACTTCTGGCAAAAACACTTTGCCAAGCATTTGGATGATGTAGATTTTGTAAAAGCTGTGCTCAAGGAAGCAGGCATATGAGCAACTTACCTGATGTAGACATTGATGTAGCAGATAGAACTAAATTGCTGAAATTGTTCAGCAGATGGACCAATGCTAGACTAGAAGACAATTCCAAACACAACACAGGAGTGTATTTTACTGACATTCCATACGATGCACTAGCTGATTGTGCAACTCTTGATCATAAAACTGCTGAGCGTCTGGGCTATTTTAAACTAGACATACTAAATGTAAGTGTGTACCAATTGGTAGAAAACCATGCGCATATGCAACAGATGTTGGACAAAGAACCACCATGGCAAAAACTGTGGACAGATGCTGAGTATACCAAACAAATTATACACATCGGCAGTTACTATGATCTACTGAAGCAAATGAAACCCGACTCGGTAGAAAGAATGGCAATGTTTTTGGCGGTGATTCGTCCTAGCAAACGACATCTAGTTGGCAAAGATTGGAAAATAGTAGCAGAAGATATTTGGAACAAGCCTGCGGATGGCGAGTACTATTTTAAAAAGTCACACAGTGTAGGATATGCACACCTAGTTAAACTGCACATGAATTTACTTGACTCGTTTGACTAGTTGAATACTGCGTCTTTTTATTCTTTTTTCTGTGATATTATTTAGATTTACCACATGTCCTGCAAGTATTTCGACATCCTTGTTGTTGAAAGTACGAAGTGTATGCTTGAATATGTTCCAATCCTGTTTGAGAAACACATTTATAGGAATCAATCTATTGGATTCCCACCACCATTGATCAGCAAGGTTTAAAAATACCTGTTTTTGTTCAGTGGACTTGCAAAAATTGATATCATACAGACTGGTAAATTGACTATCCTGATTTTGTATCACACCGACATATTCCATGTCGTTGTACTTCAACACAGAAAGAAAAGGATATTGTTCAAAAAGCTCATTGTAAGTGTTTAACATTATTATAAATATTACTGAGAGTATTTAACCTATGCAAGCAGTACCAGTTTATTTATATGACAACAACTTAACAGTGCTCTACAGTGATGTTACAGTTCCCAACAGAGGTGACAAAGTGTACCAACGAGATTTAAAAGCATACAAGGGTGTCGACAACACCATAAAACTACAGGTCAAAAACAACGACCAAAAAAAAGTTGACATGAGCAACAGAACCGTGCAATTTAATGTGGTCGATCGAGCAAATCGTGTTAATTACATCACCAAGACAGCAGAAAATGTAAATGCAACCAACGGGCTGTTTAGTGTTACTCTCAGTGAAAATGATCTGTTAGATCTAGAAGGCCAGTGGTATAATTACAGCATCACTGTGTTGAATGCAGACAACACCAAAAATGTTGCATACACTGACGATGCGTTTGAAGCCAAAGGCAATATCCAAGTGATCGATGCTGTGTACCCAGACTTTGTAGACAGTGCACAGTTGGAGTTGTTACAAGGCACAGAATACACTCCTGCGGTGGATGCAAACGCAGACCTAAACAAAAACACAGCACTACACACTGCACAGGTGCAATTTTCCAGTGTATTTACTGGCACAATCACAGCACAGGCCAGTATGAGTACTAGTATTAGCCAAGACAACAATGAATTTTTTGATGTTGCAAGTGTTGACTATATCAATCAGGCATCTACAGATTACTTTACTTTTGCAGGCGTGTATGCACAGGTGAGATTTAGAGTGCAAACCACTAGTGGATCCGTTGAAAATATTCTCTATAGAAGTTGATTATTACAGTTTAATCTGTTATACTACACCTTATGAATCCTGTGCAACAGACACTATTAAGCTTGCTTCCAGGCAAACAACGAAAAACTCCTAGCGGTTGGATCAGTTTCAATGCACCCTGTTGTGTACACAATGGAGAAAGCACAGATACCCGCAGCCGCGGCGGAGTAATTGTAAACACCAACAACATAAGTTATCATTGTTTTAATTGTAATTACAAAACAGGCTGGCAACCAGGTTGGCATCTCAGCTATAAATTTCGCAAATTGCTCTCATGGTTAGGAGCTGATGACAACGAAATCAAACGTTTGGTGCTGGAAGCTATTCGTGTCAAAGACGAAACTGAACAGATTGGATTTGAAACTGAACAATTTGATCCAGATTTTGAAACCATAGATTTGCCCGATAGTGTGTCGTTGGTGTTGGACAGCCATGCTTCTGGGTACGACTATCCTGCAGACATGGTGGATTGTAATAATTATCTATATCAAAGAAAGTTACCACCGCATAAATTTTATTGGACGCCGGAAACAACCAATCGATTCAATAGACGTGTGCTGTTGCCTTTTGTGTACAACGGTCAAAGTGTAGGCTACACAGCCAGAATCATTGACCCCGATACCAAACCTAAATACTATACCAGAAGTCAGCCTGGGTTTGTGTATAACATTGACGCACAATCACCAGACAGAAAGTTTGTGCTAGTAACCGAAGGACCTTTTGATGCATTATGTGTTGACGGAGTTGCAACATTGGGCAACGAGATCAGCGAACAACAGGTTGACATGATTGACAAACTTGGCAAAGAAGTCGTGCTGGTGCCCGATAGGGATGGGTCCGGCAAGCGTATGATAGAACAAGCTGTGGACTTTGGGTGGAGTGTGAGTTTTCCTGAGTGGCATGACACCTGCAAAGACGTTAACGAAGCGGTGATTAAGTATGGAAAATTGTTTGTGTTTTGCAGTATTATAAGTAGCATTGAAGCAAACAAAGTCAAGATAAAGGTAAAAGCTAACAAATTATGAATATTATTTTTAATGGTTGCAGTTGGACTTACGGCGAAGGTTTCTTAGAAAATGATAGGAAAAAATACGTTTACCCATATCTTGTTGAAGATTTTTACAATTGCCAAATAGAGAATATAGCAATAGGCGGAAGTAGTAATTGTTTAATATTCCAGCGAACAGCCAATCATATGTACGAAAATCAAAATAATATTTACGTTGTGCAATGGTCTATTTTAAATAGAATATGGTTGTATCCAGATGCGGACCTGAGAATTAATACCAACATGGATAAAAATAGCATAGACTCGATATCTCAGCGAATGGGCATGTCAAAAAAGAAATTAGGAGAATTTTGTGATGTATTACGTATAATCAACGGTGATTATCATAATTTGCAATTACTTGTTACATATTGCACAGCACTTGCACATATTGCTAAATCAACTCACAATAAAATAATTTTTGTAGATGGATTGATTGATTTGCCTAACGACTTATTACACAGGTGTAATCAGCTGTCAGATTTGTCAGATTTTACAAAAGATGTTATTCGGTTTGATCATCGACCTGATGGGGAATTATGGGATTTATACAAAAAACTCTATGAATCTTTTCAAACATTAGACACAACTCTGTGGGCAAATTTATGCAATTCCTTCCAGCAAGTTAGAGTTGACACTGGTCCGTTAGGACATCATCCGGGTATTAGAAGTCATGAAAATTTTTTTAATCAGGTCAAAGGAAAAATAAGCGAACTGTATGAATAAAGAATATAGCGTTGATTTGCAAAAATTGTTTTTAGAGATTATGATTCATGATCCACAGAGCTTTGTGCGTGTTCGCAACATCTACAATGTAGAAAACTTTGACAGGAGCTTGCGAGCGTCTGCACAATTTATATTAGATCATGCCGACAATCACAGCACTATGCCTAGTTTGCAACAGATCAACGCAACCACTGGCAGCAAACTACAACCTGTTGAACAGTTAGACGAAGGGCAGTTAGATTGGTTCCTAGAAGAGTTTGAAGGATTTACTAAACGTGCAGAGCTAGAACGCGCCATCCTTAAAAGCGCAGACTTGTTAGAAGAAGGCAACTATGATCCAGTAGAGAAAATGATCAAAGACGCTGTGCAAATTAGTCTGCAGAAAGATTTAGGTACAGAATACTTTGAAGATCCCAAAGCTAGATTGTTACGCATCAAGGATAATAATGGCCAGCAAAGCACAGGTTGGCCTGCATTAGACAAGAAGTTGTATGGTGGTTTTAACAGAGGTGAACTACAGGTATTTGCAGGCGGATCCGGATCTGGAAAAAGTTTGTTTATGCAGAACTTGGCTGTAAACTGGGTTACCACAAGTTTGCACGGTGTGTATCTTACACTAGAACTTTCGGAAGAACTGTGTGCAATGCGCATAGACAGTATGATCACCGATATGCCCAGCAGAGACATCTTAAAAAGCGTAGATGATGTAGAAATCAAAGTAAAAATGGCCGGCAAAAAAGCTGGTAAATTATACTTGAAATACATGAGTGCCCAAAGCACCATCAATGATGTAAGAGCATACATCAAAGAATTGCATATTCAAACCGGAGTTAAGCCTGACTTTTTGTGTGTAGATTACTTAGATTTGTTGATGCCCAGCACAGTCAAAGTAGCACCAACTGATCAGTTTATCAAAGACAAGTATGTTGCAGAAGAATTGAGAAATCTAGCCAAAGAGCTGGATTTGATGTTAGTGACTGCTTCGCAGTTGAATCGTAGTGCTGTCGAAGAAGTAGAACTTGATCATTCGCACATTGCAGGTGGTATCTCTAAGATCAATACAGCAGACAATGTATTCGCTATCTACACTAGTCGTGCTATGCGAGAGCGCGGCAGATATCAGCTACAGTTGATTAAAACGCGAAGTAGTAGTGGAGTTGGCAGCAAAGTAGACTTGGAGTTCGACATTGACAGCTTGCGTATCAAAGACTTAGCCGAAGACGAAGAATACTCAGAGTTTAAAAAACGCAGCAGTACAATCTATGATAAAATCAAAGCAACCAGCAGTGTATCCACTGGTGAAACCAGCAGCGGATCTTTAGAAGTTGATGAGCCTGGAAAGATATCCGCTGATGTTAAAAGCAGCAAACTCAAAGGTATGCTAGCCAACCTAAAAACCAATCAGCAAGATTAACACCAGCATTCCAAATGACAGCATGTGCGGAGTAGACTAACATCTACTAAATACACTGTATACAATTTAAGGACCTTTCTGTGAAACGACAAACCCGATCTATACTACAAGAACTAGAAACTATTGCTGTAAGCAAGGATCGCCAGCACATAGTAGAAAGCAGAGGGCAACACATAATTGAAAGTGCTGTAAACTTGATCAATACCATACGCGAAACCTACGATGAAGAAACAGCCGCAGAACTAGAGCGCAGACTGATCAACAGTATCAAAGCACAAGATCCTAAAAAATTCCAAAGGAGCATTCGCAAAGCCAATGAGAATCGTTGAAGTAAACATAGGCAAAAGCATTGCACAACTCAAAGGTAGATTTGCAGGCGCCCAAGAACTAAAACAAAAAGCCAAAACCAAAAAAGAATTGGCCAAAAAGTTTGTGCCGTTAAGAAACAAAGCATTGAGTGCATGGTACGAATATCAGGCCAAGATTCTCACCACTCGTAGCTTAAATGATGCTGACGTAACCAAGCAAGAAAAACAACAGATGTACAAGCAGTGGGCCAAGGGCATGTTTCCTAAAACCTACACAGGCAAAGTGCCAAACTTGTTTACAACCAAGTCTACACAGGCGTTTGTAGGCAAAGAAGTGGAAGAGTTTCTCAAAACCAAAATGCCCAAAACCAACGAAAGTGTTATTCGAGAAGACAAAAACCTACATCTTGAGCACGCTGAAGATTTGATCTTTGATCAAGGCTACGATGGTGCAGTCAAGGCACTAAAGTATATAGATGCTGTGGTAGATGTGCTGGAGCAAGGACAAGGCAAAAGCAAACTCACAGTAAAGTGGGACGGTGCACCTGCGGTGTTTGCAGGCATTGACCCAGACGATGGCAAGTTTTTTGTAGGCACCAAAGGTGTGTTCAACAAAAAAGAACCAAAAATGGTCAAGAGCAAACAAGATTTAGAACAGTACGGTGACGGCTTGGCTAAAAAACTAGGTGTTGCATTCGAACAGTTGAAAGATCTTGGCATAGGCAATGTACTGCAAGGCGATTTGTTGTTCACAGAGGATGATGTAAAGTTGGACAACATTGGCGGAGAGCCGCACTATGTGTTTACACCAAACACAATCACATATGCAGTGCCAGCGGATAGCGACCTAGGAGAACAGATTGCAGCCGCCAAAATAGGCATTGTGTTTCACACAACCTACACAGGCGAAACCAGAGCAGACATGACAGCACAGTTTGGAGCAGATGTCAACGGACTTAACCGCACCAGTGATGTGTGGTTCGATGACGCTACCATGAAGAATGTCACTGGTACTGCTACGCTCACAGATCAAGAGCAAAGTGTTATCAACAAGTATATAGCAAATGTAGGCAGATTACTGGAAACAGTCAGCAAAGACGAGTTCAACATTGTGACCAGCCCGGAAGTAGGAGACATGTTGAAAAAATACATGAATCAGCGAGTGAGAAGCGGACAATCAGTTGACAATCCTGAAGAATTTATCAAAGGCTTTGTTGATTTTTATACTCAGCGTATGCAAAAAGAAATTGAAAGCCTCAAGGGCGGCACAGAGTCTCCTGCAGCACAACGCAGAGTTGAAAAAATACAAAGACAAGAGCAGTTTGTTGAGCAAAACATGCCTACACTGACAAAAATAGTCAGCGTGTACAAAGGTCTTATTGAACTAAAAAACATGTTGGTCAAAAAGCTAAACAAGCTCGAGGGTTTGGCAGGTACATTTATCAAAACAGAAAACGGCTATAGAGTAACAGACCCAGAGGGCTTTGTTGCTATAAATGGCAAAGAAGCAGTTAAACTGGTAGACAGACTGGAGTTTTCCAAAGAGAATTTCAATGCTGTGAAAAATTGGAACTAACATGTCTTTTGAATTTATAAAAAATGAACTCACAGAAGCCAGATTGTTGCGCAACGAACAAAACTTGCCAAAGACTGCAGACACACTGATCAACAGTTTGTACTTGCATGTGCTCACACTTGAGATACTAAGACACGAAAATCCAGCTGTGGCTAAAAATTATGCCAAGCGTACACTGCAATATCAAAACTTTGACAAGATAAGAACCAGTGCCACTGATCTACACAATCAACTGGCTGTGTTAACCAACAAAGATCTATATCATGACAAGATTCGAATTCCAGCAGAATCAAACATACCGTTTTTACAAACCAAGCAGTATCTCAAACACCTGGTCAGCGAACGCTATGACAATGGATTCAGCAGACAATATCTCTACAAACTGCAGAGATTTTTGGGTCCTGTGGATGCTCAATTGGTAAGTGCCAGAAGAGCTGTACAAGACTGGCCCAGCCTAGACGAAAATGAGCGCAAGGGTGCTCTGGCATTGCTCAAAAGAAACTATCTGTTGCACAGTAGACGCAGTGATCTCTATGGGGATTTTGAAAGTGTGTACAAGAGTGCAGGTGCCAAAAAGGATAGTATGGGTTTGGCCAAAAAAGCTGCACTGGCATTCGGCGCAGGCTATGCATTGGGCAAGGTGTGGAAATAATACAAAAGTTTGTAATTGTATAAATATTACAAAGTCCTACGGGACACTATTTTTGGAGATATATAAAAATGGCAGAAGTAACTCGTGTAAACGGTTCAATTGACGTACTAACCAACAACCTACAGAAGCCTGTAGAGTTTTACAAAATTGCAATCACTGGTCTAGAGCCAGGTGTAGCAGACGCAGGCGGCGACGACACAGCAATGGCCGGCGATCGTGGTCCAGACGGCGCAGTAGAAAAAGTATTGCGTGTACTAGAAAAGCGTAGCAGCATTCTACTAATGCAAGTAGACACAGACCAAATCTCAGTGATGATTCAAGGTTCTGATCACTCAGCTGACTACAACGGCGACGGCAGTGAAACAACTTATGCTGCTCAGCTACAAGCTGACATTCGTGCAGTTGGCGACGTAACATCTGAAGACGGTTCAACAACAATCGCTCTAAGCAGTGCTACAGTTACTGACAACGGTTTCAAGCTAGCTTAATAGCTCAAAACAGCACAACTAAAGCCCACTTTTTACAGTGGGCTTTTTTATGGCTTAAATAAAACTATGACCTATCATCAACGAGTGCACGGTAGCATATCAAGTACCAGCAATGAAAACATAGCAGAAGCATTTGCAGTGTACACTCTCATAGACATCACTGCTACTGGTATTGTAGCACCTTACAACTCAACTCTCAAGCAAGTAATCGACGACAGCGATACTATTATCAACAATGAAACCAGTTGGAACAAAAGCAGAAGCAAGCAAAGAAACTGGGAAACATTAGTTCAAGTGCTAGGGCTACGATCTTTGCCAAATATCCTGTATACGCCTGTATGCAAATACGAAAGTCTCAGTAACTTTGATTTTGGATCTGCGTATAAAGGCAAAGAAAACGTTTGGTGTTTTGAATTTACCACCGAACAAAATCAATTGTTCACATTAGGAGATAAACCTACAGCACTTTTACAGCAGGATTTGCATCAGGTGCCTGTTATTACCAATTTAGACGAAACAGTAGACATTTCGCCTGGTATTATTAATAGTACGGACCCAAGCACAAGAAATATATGTGTGTATTACTTGACAGATACCAAATGATAAATATTACAAAAGATGCACTAGGCAATTTTTATCAGGCACATCACAGGCAAACAACCGGGCACTACTTTAGGCATTCATAGCATCGCATTATGTAGAATATTTTGTGGAGATTTATTGTGTCAACAGTAGACATTGAAAAAGAGAGTTTAGAGGCCCATGTTGAGCTTTGTGCTGAAAGGTACTCTCGTATGGAAGAAAAGTTTTCTAACGTAGAACAGCGATTGACTACAGTGGAAACTGTGTTAGTTGACATCAAGCAAGCTATTATTCATCAAAATACCGAAAGACAAAAACAAATAATCGGTTGGGCCATAGGCACAATTGGTTTTTTAGCAACCAGCTGCGTAACACTAGTATACATTCTAATAAACACATAACAGTATGTTAATCCAAGAAATAACACAAGGCATCAATACACTGGCAGAAGCAAAAATCGCTTGGGCACGAAGAGGCACCAAGGTTGTTCGCAAGTATAGATGCACATCAGGCAAACGCAAAGGCAGGGTTGTAGCCAGCCCTAGCCAGTGCTTTGCTGCCCCTGATATTAAAAAAAGAATCAAACTCAAAATGACCAAGGCTAGACTAGGATCACGCATGGCAAGAAAAGCCAAGCGCACCAAAAAAGTCAATCCAGCCAGCAGAAGAGTAGCGTCGCTAAATAGATAATATGAAAGCACGTGAATTTGTACAAGAACAGAAGCTGAAAATCACACGAGTGAGTGGTAACAAAGCATTTGCTGGCGATGGTATTGAGATTGATTTGGACAAGGTTGACGTTGCTCAAGACAACAACACCACCACAATCAAGCCAAAAAAAGCAGGAAACCAACGAGCTAATATTCGTCCAGGCCAGACCGTGCAATTGGCCACAGAACAAGATATAGACGAAGGCATAAACGACCCAAACATTTTCAAAGCAATTTTTCTCGCAGGTGGACCTGGCGCAGGCAAAGGTTATGTGTACAAAAATACCATGCAAGGACACGGATTGAAAGTGGTTAATCCTGATCAGGCATATGAGTTTTTGATGTCAAAAGCAGGTTTGTCTCTGTCTCCGCAGGACATTGACAGCGAAAAAGGACAGCAATTGCGAACACGTGCCAAGGAATTGTCCGACAAGCAGGAAGAACTCTACAAAGCAGGTAGACTAGGACTAGTTGTTGACGGCACTGCCAAGGACGCAGACAAAATTGCCAAAATTAAAACACGTCTTGATGCACTAGGTTATGACAATATGATGGTGTTTGTCAACACCGATCTAGAAACAAATCTTGAACAAAACAAAAAAAGACAAAGAACTTTGCCAGATGACATGGTGCGTCAAATGTGGAGCGCAGTGCAAAAAAACATGGGCAGACTGCAGCAAATGTTTGGCAACAGCAACTTTCATATTATTGACAACAGCATTGACCAAAGAGATAGTGTAGGCGATAAAATTAATCAAATATCAAAACAAGTATCATCTTTTTTGAGTACACCGCCTACAAAGCCACTTGCTCAGCAGTGGATTGAACAACACAGTAAATAAACACATATGATTTTAGTAAACCTAGGAAATAATGCAGGTGTCTGGCTGACATCAGCAGAGCATGATCTATATCGTAGAATAAAATTCAAAGAGATTGCAGCCAGCAAACTCACAGCAGACCAGCTGGAAACTGCAAGATCGTTGATAAACAAAGCAGTCGTATCAAGGAAAAAACACAATGGCGAACTCTACTACACTGTCCCAGATCAAGGCAACGTTTGATAAACTGATCAAAGTCGAAGTCACTAATTCTCGGTATGTGAATCAAACTGGAGATAAACTGTCGGTGGGCGAATTTTCGATCATTGCCAACGGTGGTAAGTGGAATGTACAAAAGAATGATCAATGGATCAAAACCTTTGACAACAAAATTGTGGCATATTATTTTGCCTACTATTATCCTGCTCCTGTGCAAAAAATAAAGTATTTAGAAAGCATAGACAAAAAACTTTCCAATACCAAACAAGACAAAAATTTCCATTTCTCTCGTATAAGATACTACAGCAAAACCGACGAATATGAAATGCTAGAGTTGCACGAAAACAGATTCAGCGAGTGCAAAGCTCGTATCAGTCAATGTATTGACAGCATCAGCAAGTATTCTAAATCTAACTTTTAGGCTAAATATTATTACTATATTACAAAGGGACTAAAATCATGCGTCTTGACGATATCAGCAACGATTATACATTTAAAAATCTACAGAATACACTAAAAACAAGGTTCAACTATCAACTAAACACACAAGGGTTGACTGTAGAAAAAGCAGACAACATGCTAAAAAGCATGAACGAAAGCTTGGAAAAGTTTCGGTTGAATGTGAGCAGAAATACTGCTGAACAAAATCCAGAATTTTTAAAGCGCCTGATGGTAAGCGAAGCACTGGAGCTGTTTATTGCAGAAGCCAAAAAGACACAAAGCCCGTATGCAGTAGGCATGGCACAAGCCATGAAATCAACCGGCGACGAACCACCACTGAAAAAAAGCACTATTCGCAAAGCACACGATATTGCAAAGTCTGTGATGAAAGATGACATCAACGAAGACGTAGACACAGGCGAAGCTGAAGTAGTACTGGCTACCAAAGACTTTAGCGATAGACTAAACGGTATGGTCGAAGACATCGGCGAAATGCTAAACGAAGATTTGTATCCTTTGGTTGACAGCATGCGTGACCAAGTAGGCAGTGAAAAAGCCGAACAGTACAGTCAGGCTGCTACACAAACACTACAAAAAGCACTACAGGACATTACTGCTGCTCGAGACGGCATGGTAAAGGCCACAGACATCATCACAGGCGAAAGCAGCGAACCTATGGTGTCTACAGCTGATTCTGAAGAAGAGCTAGATCTAGACATTGACGATGTTGCTGACACAGATTTAGATATCGAGGACGAACCAAGCCAAGAAGAACCAGTGTCTCTAGGTAGAGAAAAACAAGACTAATGAGACTAGTAGAGATAGATTACACACAACAAGGGTTGTCCAATCTACTGACTTTGCTTGATTTTTTAAGACAGCGTGCACACAAAGAGAGATTAGTAGGTCGTATTAGTTTCTCTGCACTGAGCACTATGTTGAGCAATCTTGGCCAAAGCATAGACTATGCAAGTTTCAAAAAGTATTACGACAACTACGATGCAGTTAAAAATGTTGTCAAAGATTTTAACGTAGACAGCATCACACTACGCCCATACGGAGACGAAAAAGATCAGGTAGATCAAACCAACCCTTCCAACGCTGATGAGCCCAGCCTCAACAAAGTTGATACCATGGCAAAAAGAGCTTTACGAAAGCGCAGTTAACCTGTATAATAACAGCTATGTTAGTAGAAAAATTTGATTATAAACCTATTTCTCGCAAACAGGTAGAAGGCAAGCGTCTTTACTCTACCCCCGACGGTCATGCTGTGCCAAGTGTTACTACAATATTGGATCGCACAAAGCCGCGTGAAAAACGTGAAGCACTGGCAAACTGGAAAAAAAGAGTAGGCGAAAAACAAGCTCAACAAATCAGCACCGAAGCAGCCAACGTTGGTACTGTGATGCATAAATTTATGGAGGACTATAGTCGAGATGGTGTTTTGCGCGATCCTGGTTCAAACATGATCCAACAGCAAGGACACAAGATGGCAAAAGTGATTGTTGATCAAGCAATGAGTCACATGACAGAAACATGGGGCGTTGAAGTTCCATTGTATTACCCTGAATTGTATGCTGGGACCACTGACTGTGTGGGTATGTGGAAAGGCAAACCTGCGATAATTGATTTCAAACAAACCAACAAACCAAAAAAAGATGCATGGGTCGATGACTACAAAATACAGTTAACTGCTTATGCAAATGCACACAATGCTATGTTTGAGACAGATATTTCAACTGGCGTGATTTTGATGTGCAGCAGAGATTTTCAATTTCAAATTTGGGAACTACAGGGTGCCGAATTTGAATATTGGAGTCATGCTTGGTGGGACAGGGTTTATGAATTTTACGCCAGCTAAAAACTATGCAGAAGTAGCACAAAGACAAGCATCATGGCAAAAACTGCCAAAGATTAAAAAATTAGATATTGTAATAAGTCGCGCATGCAATCTAAGCTGCGACGGCTGTGTTACTTTTAGTCAATTCAAAGACATCAAAGGTGTGTATCGTTGGGCAGATCAAAAAGATACAATTTTTAATTGGCTGGATCGGGTTCAAGTCGAAGACACAATTTGTTTGTTTGGAGGGGAACCGTTTCTCAATCCCGATCTCCACCTGTATATTAAAGGTATTTGCGAATATTTGGCCAACCAATATAGGCAATCCATGTTGTTTATACAAACCAACGGGTTGAAATTAACGAATCGTCCAGAAATACTAGAGTTATATCAAGATCCCGAAATAGCAAGAAGACTGCACATTGACGTGAGTTATCATACCAGTGACACCACAGCAAGAACAAAAATTGACCAAGGCATAGAGTATTTTAAGAAAGGTATTGCAGAAAATACTAGAGATATTCACGACGGGTGGACTCATAGTGGTTTTACTGTGACCGACTATGTGGGCAACAAGTGGGTCAAACATTACGAAATTGAAAACAATCAAATAGTACCAAACAATCCTTATGCTGGTAATGAATACATCAAAAGCCACGAATGGTGTCATATCAAAAATTTTGTAAATCTATTTGAAGGTAGACTCTACAAGTGTCCTCCAATGGCAGTGTTGAATGATTTTTTCAAAAGCAGAAAAAGTTATGATCCTGTGTGGAATGATTGGTTAGAGTACAATTCTTGTGGCTTAGAAGATGATTTAGAAAGCTGGTTAAATGTTCAATCCAAGCCAGAGCGTGTGTGCAACATGTGTTTTGCCAGAAAAGATGATTACTACATAGAGCATGACGGCGAATTAAAATACCCAATAAAGTAGCATAAATAAAAATAACAGAATTGGAGTACAAGTGTGGCAATAGTTCAGATTTCAAAAATACAACACAGGCGTGGATTATCAGAAAACCTGCCTCAATTGGCCAGTGCAGAGTTTGGTTGGGTTGTTGATCAAAGACGTCTGTACATTGGCAACGGCAGTCTCACTGAAGGCGCTCCAGAAATTGGCAATACTGAAATTCTCACTCAATACAGTGATATTTTGGGTCTTATTTCGTCTTATACATACAAAGGCGAACATGCGGGCTACTCTGTGCAAAACGCCGTTGCTAGAAGCTTACAACGCAAGCTAGACGAGCGTGTAAGTGTGTTGGACTTTGGTGCAACCGGAGACGGCAGTACCGATGATACTGCGGCAATACAAGAAGCTATTCAGCAGGTTTTTATTAGAGAAAACAATCCAGAAGCTCGCAGAGCATTGTATTTTCCGGCTGGCAAATATATTGTCAGTGATGTGATCACTTTGCCACCGTATGCGATTTTTTACGGAGACGGTCCGGATAGCACAGAAATAGTACAAACGGGCGGTGATGTTGTAGCAAGAACAGCTGATAGTTTAAATCAAATATTCCCTGCAATCGGAGCAAACAGCGCCGATTCGCCAAATCATATCATAGTCAAAGATATGAACTTTACACAAACCAACAACGATGTTGTTGTACAAATTGACAGTGCGTATGATTGTAGATTTAGCAATGTCAAATTCATTGGACCCATCGAACCTGCGCCCAGTGTCGATGATAGCACAAGTTGTGTGTTTATGACCAGTACACCAGCTGAAGATACACACACCATTGTTTTTCATCAGTGCGAGTTTGAAGCACACAATTATGGTATCAAAATTGACGATGATGTGAACCATGTGATCATAGACAGTTGTACATTTGATAACTTGTTCAAAGGCGTGGTGTTGGGCAAAGACACCACCGGTAGTGGCAATAGTGTAGTTGGACCACGGGCAGTAAAGATATCAAACAGTTATTTTGACAACATTTACAACAGAGCTATACACGGATATGGCGTGACGCAGAATATCAGCAGTTTTAACACTTTTAGAGATTGCGCCAACGGTCTTGCTGGAGAAAGCAACCCGATTGCCCCAGTGATTGACTATGGCGACAACGACAACTACAGTATAGCAGATAACTTTGATAGACCAGATGCCGATGATGATTTGTTTGCAAGAGTAGAATTCAATGGATTTTTGTGCTACAGTGTAGAAAGCGACAATTGGACCAAGCACGGAAGATTAAAAACTTATCCAGGAAAACAAACCACCCTGCAGAACAATGTAACCAACGCTCTTGTTGATGGACTAGAGTTTGACCTGTTGGATGCAGAAAGTCCTATCATTGAATACACCATCAAGCGAGGACCGTTTATCTCTAGACGAGGCACGCTTTACATTTCTTTTGATGACGGAAATGTTGATATATCTGATGATTATGTGGAAAGCACTACAAATGCTGGTGTTAGCTTCAGCGCATTCATTGACGGAGACAAAGTAAAAATCACATACTCAATGGATGATCAAATAGTTGATGCAACTTTTAGATACAATTCAAGAACGCTTGCTCCATAGATGTTTGATCAGAAACCGCAGGATCGTATTTCCTGTTTTAGACGCTGGCGCAACAGCCTACCTGTAGAAGATACAGGAGAATTATGCAAAGCTGTGGTAGATTTTTGGTGCCAAGCTCCGTTGAGCAATCAATACTATAGTGCAGACTACAATCAAAATTGGCCTGACCCATGGGAAATGCTTGCTGAAGGAGTGTACGACGAAGTCATTATAGGACTGGCAATGTTTTACAGCCTTGCAATGTTGGAAAATTCTTGCTACAATACTGAATTGGTGGTTTGTGAACACGACGGAGAATTAAAACTCTGTACTAGAGTTGAACAAGAGTTTTTTCTAAATTTTTCTTGGCACGAAGTAGTAAATACATCACAAGTTTTAGAGCAAGCAACAATAATTCGAACCTATACCAAAAAAGATTTTGAATTCTTAAAATAATAGAGGATAATATGTCAAAACCCATTCAGATTGTCAAGCGAGACGGTCGCAAAGAAACTCTTGACCTAGAAAAACTTCACAAAGTGGTATTTTATGCCTGTAACGGTATCACAGGTGTTAGCCCCAGTGAAGTTGAACTGCGTAGCAATGTGCAGTTTTACAACGGAATGAGCAGTAATGAAATACAGGAAACATTGATTAAAGCCGCCGCAGATCTCATCAGCGAAGAAAACCCAAACTATCAGTATGTTGCTGGTAGATTGATCAACTATCATTTACGCAAAGATATCTATAGAAAGTTTGATCCACCTGCACTAAGATCTATTGTTGAAAAAAACATAGTAAGAGGGTACTACGACAAAGAATTACTCAAAGCATATTCTGAAAAAGAATGGGACAAACTTGACAAATTTGTTAGACACGATCGAGATGAAAATCTTACCTATGTTGCTATGGAGCAGATGCGAGGCAAGTATTTGGTACAAAATCGTGTAACAGGTGAAATTTTTGAAACACCGCAAGTAGCATACATACTGATTGCCGCAACACTTTTTGCTAATTA
>Ga0102945_1000018_pt1 | contig 68791 bp, 20 predicted proteins | sample SalPonred_H2O_MG_FD_78207 | JGI IMG/M metagenome (GOLD analysis project Ga0102945, IMG submission 78207) | Salt pond water microbial communities from South San Francisco under conditions of wetland restoration - Salt Pond MetaG R2_restored_H2O_MG ...
ACTTGATTTTCTTAGCATCACGCAGTCGAGGTGAATGTTCCACTTCACCGTAACGATACACAGCACGAAATATTTCTGCCATTTGTCCGTTCATGTTCTTGTATGAGATTAAGTCTTGCAGTTCTCTGGGGTTGTCGGGTAGTTCGTAATAGTTTGCGGTGCTTCCGTCACTTACAGATTTCTTTGCCATAATGTTCTTCTCCTATAAGGTACATTATAACAAGAGTTGTGGAGGGTGTCAACCGATGGTGAAGCCGTATCCTACGCCGCCCGGCACTTGTGTCTTGACTTCTTCTTCCAGCTTGTCCATTTCGGCTTGTGCTTCTGCTTTGAGCGCATCACCGTTAAGTGTGCTTCCGCCCTGAGGACCCGCTATAGTTGCAAACTTGCTGCGTGCTTCGCCCAGCATGTATTTGCAACTGGCGAGCGTGTAATCCTTAAGCCACTGATTGGCAAGATAGTCACTGATAAGCTCTGAATCCGGACGGTAGTTGTACACATACATCATCAGCGTTTCCTCTGTTCTAGGACGCTGAAGCAGTGTGAGTTTTTTGGTTGTGCTGTTCCACTTGAACTCAATAAAGCTTCCAAACATTCTGCCTACCAGTTCTTGGTATTGTGAGAACATATCGTAAGTTGCAATGCCACCTAGATTTGAGCTTGATAACAGATAGGTGTTTGTGTATGCTAGGTTAAAGGGTTCGAAGATGCTTCCGCCGTCTCCTCCGCCTGTGCGTGATCCCACACTTCTGCGAAACAATTGACGCACTTCCATTACTTCTTTGGGCAAGGTATATTCGTTTTGATCCTCTACCGTGGGCATAAACATATAGCTTTCTTCCACGGCATTGTCGCTTCTCTGTCTAAACCGTGTCAGTGCTTTGGTTAGTGCTGTTTCGTAGTGTATAGGATCAAGCTCTACATCCACCATACCGCCGCCTAGGAATGTGTTTACATAATCGAATATTTCTTGCTTTTGGGTAACTAAATCGCTCATATTGTTCTCCGTATTGTATTTATTCGTTACGATAAATATGTTTAACCAATAGGAGAACGGCTATTCCTCGTCTTAGTTTATACAAGCCCGAACGCGGTAACGATTACGAATTTCTAGACAAGCAAATCGAAGAGATGTTTGTGGTAGGTGGTACCGAAATCAATATTCACAAATATCTAGGAAGCAACAATCTATCCGACGATGAAGCTGATGCAGTACAACCACAATACGATGCTGTGAAAGAAACCAATATTCAAGACTTGCTGTTCCTTGAAAACAGAGACAGAAAGTATGATCCGGATATCTATAAAACCCGCGCCATTTACAACGTGCAAGATATAGATTTTGACCTGAGTGCGTTTGGATTGTTCTTGAGCAATGACACGCTGTTTATGACTGTGCACATTCGCAACATTGTGAAAACACTGGGCAGAAAACCTCTCAGCGGTGATGTCATAGAACTTCCGCATTTGAAGGACGAATATGCCCTTAATGATTATTCAGTGGCACTAAAGCGTTTCTACGTGATAGAAGATGTAAACCGTGCCTCAGAAGGATTCAGCCATACTTGGTATCCGCATCTTTACAGGCTGAAACTGAAACAGATTTACGACGGACAAGAATTCAAAGAAATACTGGACTTGCCAGCCGAAGAAGAAAATCCAGGCGGAGACACGCTGAGAGATTTGCTGTCAGTGTACGACAAAGAAATGCAAATCAATGATGCTGTTATCAAACAGGGCGAAGCTGAAGCACCCCTCAGCGGATACGAAACAAACCATTTCTACACCGTGACTAGAACAGAAGACGGGCAGGTAGATTTGCGTCCTGCCACGGATACCGAAGTTGACAGCACAGGTGTAAACACTTCAGAAGTTGTTCCTCCTGCAAGACAGGGTTACACGGGCTATCTGCTCAATTACGGTGACGGTGAAGCACCCAATGGGGCGGCGTTTGGAAGTGGCATACAGTTTCCACTGGACAACGAACGGGGTGATTATTTCATGCGCACTGACTTTTTGCCCAACAGGCTGTTTAGATATGACGGCGAGCGTTGGATTAAGGTAGAGGATTCTCTCAGAGAAACACTCACCAATAACAACACCAGAAGCACGCAGAAAGCAGGCTTTATCAACAACACCGCTACAAACAGCATAGGCGGTGAGACGGTACCAGAAAGACAAGCTCTAAGCAAAGCTCTTAGACCCAAGGCGGATAATTAATGGAATTTTTTTACGACGGGCAAATACGCAGATATGTCACGCAGTTAATGAGACTGCTCAGTAACTTTCCTGTGAGATACGGTGATGGCTCCGTCAAAGCTATTCCGGTAGTGTACGGTGATATTACACGTCAGGTTGCAAACATTATTCGTGACAACTCAGAAAACAAACTGCCCAGCGCACCTAGAATGGCTGTGTATCTCACAGGACTGGAGCAGGACAGAGATCGCACACAAGATGCCACGTTCATCAACAAGCTGAACATCAAAGAACGTGCTTACGACGAAGATGGTGAAGAGTATCTTAATGTTCAAGGTAAGAATTATACTGTAGAAAGATTGATGCCAACACCTTATTTGCTTAAGGCAAACGTTGACATATGGACGTCTAATACCGATCAAAAGCTTCAGGTAATTGAGCAGATAGGTGTATGGTTTAATCCAACTCTGGAGCTGCAAACAACAGATAATTTTGTGGATTGGACCAGCATTACCACACTGGAATTGGAAAACATAAACTGGAGCAACAGAACTATTCCCGTAGGCGTGGACTCAGAAATAGATGTTGCTACATTGAGCTTCAACATTCCTATATACATATCTCCGCCCGCAAAAGTCAAGAAGCTGGGCGTTATCACAAACATTATTACCAGTATGTTCAATGAAGACATTGGTGACATAGAAACTGGTGTTTCTAGACCCATAACAAACGCATACGATGATGCAATATCTCCAGGTGTAACAGAAAATCAATTTGGTAGAAAGTCTGTGACAGAAAGCACAGACCAAATGGCGAACGTAAACTACCTCAATTATGGAGCGTACATAGACGGCACAACTGCACAAATTATACACAGAGGTGCAGTGGGCAGTGTTAACTGGAGAGACGTTCTAGAAAGCCTGCCAGGACAGTATATTGCGGATATCAGCAGAATATTTTTAGAAAACAAAGATTCAGATGCTGTGGTTACAGGTTCAATCAGTCTTAATCCACTAGATGAAAGCAAGCTCAGCATAAACTGGGATTCAGACAGCTTTCCTCAGGACAGCATTATATCAGGTCCTACAGGTGACAAAACCACAATCGACTATATTATTGATCCTCAAAAATTCAATCCTACCACAGTAAAGCAGGCAGGCACACGACTGTTGTTGTTGGATGATGTTGGCAACGAACTTGCCACAGAAGGAGCCGCCGCTTGGAAAAACACGGACGGTACACGCTTTGTTGCAAGTGCAAATGATATTGTAGAATGGGACGGTGCACAGTGGCACATTGTGTTTGACAGCAGTGAAACTTCTGCAGTGACATATGTTACCAATTTGAATACCAGTGTGCAATACCGTTATGCGGACGGTGACTGGCTGTTGAGCATAGACGGCGAGTATCCAGTTGGCACCTGGCGCATCAGCTTAGATTAATAATTACTGTATGAGCGAGCTAATTGTGTGCAGTGGCGCACTGTTTTATACCCTTGATACTAGGCGATTTCTAATGCTGTATAGAAAAAACGGCAAGCGCAGTAACCAATGGGGACTTGTGGGCGGTACTAACAAAGAGTCAGAAACTCCCTGGGAAGGGCTTCAAAGAGAAATCACAGAAGAAATAGGCGAGCTTCCTGAGATTGTGAAAACAATTCCTTTAGAAACATTTATTTCCAGCGATGAAAAGTTTCAATTTCACACTTATCTCTGTCTTATTGGAGAAGAATTTATTCCTTTGCTAAACTCAGAACACGACGGATATGCCTGGGTAGGGATGAATAATTGGCCTAAGCCTTTGCATCAGGGTTTGCGCAATACTCTCAATGCAAAGACTAACAAAATAAAGCTGGCAACCATAGAAGAAATGGCTGATTTATTTTAGACCTAGTCAGTTCTTCTCCAAAGAGTTAGAGTTTCTACATCAACAGTTGTTGATAACAATGTTAATGATCCAGTAGAAGAATTCCTAGTATCAGTAATTGAACCCATATTTTCCCAAGTGTTTATGACATCAGGAGGATTACCGTCCGTTGTTATGTCATATGTTCCTTTCTTGGTTTCATGAATTCTCTGCCTAATATACTGTGCAATTGCATTTATATCAGCAGATGCATACAGAGTGATTGTGTCATTTTCTAATTTTACAGGTTGCGGATAAGTCCCTTTGTCTTCCTGGGCCACCTTGCGCAATAATTTATAGTTGTTTTGTGTTTGATCTAAGGTGTTTGTTATCTGCTGTGCAGTATAGGACGTAATATTGTTTAGATCCCAAGTCCAATTCGTTCTGCTGTTAAATTCTTGAGTTTGAAAGAAAGGATCAGATGTCGAAAAGCTAGGATTGCCAGTATCTCCTTCGTTAAACACCAAGTAAATCGACGATGTATCGGCAAAATCATATAGTTCTCCCTTCCAAACATGTTCTTTTGATCCATTTGCAAATTCCTGTACTCCTCTGGCACTTGCCGTTTTCATACTTTGGTATGGAGAATTAAAATCAGGAAAATATGTCGGAGCCGAATTATTAGTAATATTTCCACTAGAGTCTATATTAAATTTTATATATCCATGACGCTCGTTTAATCCGTATGCACGAACAGCAACTGATACGACAAATTCTACTTCTGTATTTTCAAAATATAACGAATCGTTTACCTCATAACTTGCGCCGGTTGAACCGACGGGCACAGATTGACTGTCTACTACTGCTGTATCTATTAAAGTCAACGTGTTTGTTATAAGATTTATATCATAGGTCCTTACAGTGACTCCTATAGGCGTATCTTGGAAATTTGTTATCTCTTGTACTGATACAAGAATATTTTGGTCGATCCACATAGTATGTTTAGTACCTGATCCTGAGTTTGGATCGTCTACATCTACAAAATTACCAACCTGAACAGTACCCACAAAATCGGTACCATCTGAATTAAAGTCTACGTTTGATATATCTTCGGTTGGATCACTTCCTATCCTAAATGTATCGCCGATATCTGCCACAGTTTCCCAGGTACCGGGTCCTGGAGATTCATTAAATTCTACAAGTTTATATGTGTTAGGTCCAGGACTTGATGTTCCGGCACCTAGCATTAGTTCTATTGCAATATCTGCAATGTCTTCAAATAATGATCTTCCTGTAGAGCTAGGCTGTAGTGATACTTCTGAGCCGTTCACTGAATATTCAAGCAGATCCGGAGGGGTGCTAGGCAAGGCAGTGTACTCTTCTTGATCTACAAAATAAAACGGAGTTGAACTTTCTATGACAGCTTGTTCTGTCACAGGATCAAAATCAGTATCTTCGAATGTATCAAGCAGAGTATTTGTGACACCAGCATCGTCGGTTACTTCTAAATTTCCAGTTTGTTGATTTTGGGTTGCTAGATGCTCTAGCACGTCATAGGCTAAATTGTTTATTTCTGCAGGTGTCATTGGACGAATTGCAAAGGCGCCTTCTACTAGATTATATTGATATATGTCTCGGCCTTCACTGAAGTAAATTATTTTTCTTGAAAAGTCAATATCAAAGAATTTGTTCCTTGTAGTCTGAGTCACTTCGCTTGGAATATCTATTACTTCGTTGTTGTATTCTGCACTTGATAAATCAAATGGTATAGATAACACATATTGATAAAATTTCAAATCAGTTGAATCAGCCAAGTATAATCTGTTTCCTACCGCATTCATTAGCATGGAAGTTGCGTTGATTCCGAGCGGAGTACCAAACTGATCAACTCGTAAATCACTGTAATTCAGTATTTTTGACAACACTGCTGTTTGGATTTGGTATGGTACTGATAAAGTGTATGCATATACTTGCTGATCAAGTGTGTCATTATTCAGTATGAACATTAAACTGCCAGTGTCGTTAAACTGGATATCAAATGGAGCGGGATTGGTTGTAACTAATGACAAATCAAATGATGCTACGAATGTAGCTGTGCTAACATCATTTGCAGAGGATAGCGCATATTGGTGAACTTGGTTAGATGCAGTGCCGACTACAAACATCAGTGAGCCGGACGGATCAAATTCAAGACTGGTCGGCGCAGTTTCCTGACTGCTAACATCGAAGGTTTTGTCGGTTGCAATTGCAGTTGATATATCAAAAGCAGTTCCGAGCTCTAGTTGGACTATGCTGATCGAATTTTCGTCAATAATATTAACATGTTTTCCAGTACTATCTAGTCTAAATCCAAAGGAAGTAGCAAACCCGTTGTAGAGTTCAACAGTGCTGTTATTATATGCTATTTTTGAGCTAGTGTCTTGTAGATCTGTTTGACAAATAGTGTTAGATGAAGCTGTTAGCGACCTAAGATAAAATAATTTACTCTGATTTGAGTTCACAACAATATCGTAAATAGTTTTATTATCTGACTCAGTATACATATTAATTTTATACAAATTTGCTGTTTCTATCTCAAAAGGTTGATTTAAAGGAATTCCTGCAATTCCTCTATTGAAATGTACATATAACATTGTGCCAGATTCATTGAAATCAATTGAATTTGGTTTAAGGATTAGGGGATCTAAATCTGGTAAAGTGATGGATGCGTCTGAATCCCCTCTATTTTGTACGTCATATGGTGACGGTAAATTATATTGAGAAACCCTTGCTTCAAATTCACCGGTGAAAAAATTGTAGTTGCCTATATATAATTTTGTACCGTCGTTGTTAAATTTGAAACTTGCCCAAGCCACAGGTGACGTGGTTGTAAATATAGTACTTGTATTCATATCTGTTGTTGATGAAATATCATAGGCAGAAGAAAGTGTAAGAGTATAAATGAATGCAGACCCAAATTCGATGCCTTCTAATACAAATAATTTAGTTCCGTCTGCAGAGAATTCCATATCGAACAGTCCTGAGGTAGAGGTATTCGAGCTAATTTTATATGTTTCTCCGGTGTACCTTGCTGTGTCAATATCAAATGGTGTGACTAAATCGTAAGCATAAATGTCTTTTCCCGTAGTCTTTGTATCTGCTACGTAAAGTTTAGTACCATCCGGTTTTAATGTAAGTGTAAAAGCGCTGTTGTCGCCAGTAAATAAGTAAACAGGGTCAGTAAAGTCTAAACTCCAATCAGGAGATTTGTATTGATAAACTTCATTACCGTCAGCAACATAAAAATCATTGTTGAAAAAAGTAAGGCCTCTTGGTATATTTGTATTTTCAGTGCGCCCGTACGGTATACCGACCTCTACCATGGTTGTGATATCATATGCAGGATTAAGAGCAAATCTATGTATAAGCTCTGAAGTTGAGTCAAAATAGTAAAGCTCGGTTCCTGATGCGTTAAACTGAATATCAGCAGGATTGGTAGTAATTCCTAACGCCCCAAGATCTACGTTAATACCGCTATAAATTGCACTTGATATATCGTATCCATTAGATAACTCATACTGATATATTGTATCCGAGGAACCGTCTAAGATAAACATTTTTGTTCCGGTATTATTGAATAACACAGCTACCGGAAGTGTTCCTGGTGTAATATTAAAAATTACTCCAGTTTCTGATGCCGTGGATATATCATAGGCAGTTGTCAAAGTTAGTTCATAAAGTCTGTCATTAGTAATATATGAGCCTACTATTAACTTTGTGCCGTCTGAGTTCCATGACATAAATTTAGGAGTGAAACTTAGGCTAAACTGCTTACTGGCTGTTAAGGCAGTTGTGATATCTGCCGGAGTACTAAGTGTATATTGATCTATGGTGTCATTAACATCATTAATTGCAATCATTTCGCTACCAGTGCTGTTAAATAAAACTTTGTCTGTGCTTATATCCGACCATACATTAAAAACTGCTTCATCGTACGAAGGATATATCTGTGAGCTTATATCATACGTTTCAATTATATCATAGATATCATGTCCTCCGATCACAAAGTTTCCTGTGATTGTTACAGTGTTAGCATATGTTCTAATTATAGTACCCTCACCTGCATTTCTTTGAGGTCTTACTTGTTCTGTCCAAGTAGAACCACTTCTTGTGAACACATTTATTATATCATCATACCCGATTACTACGGTATCACCTGATATTGCAATTGAATCAATGCCTGAAAGCGGTGCACCATCCGCCTCCGGAAGTTCGGCTTGTGGAGTCCACGATTCACCTCCGTCATCTGTTACAAATACTGTAGCAACAGAAGAACCAACTACTATTGTATTTCCGCTTATTGCCGGGTGAGCAGTTGTTCCGGTTGGAGGTTGTAGCTGTTGTTGAAGCGTCCATGTAATACCGTTATCTGATGTAGTATATACGTTGCCCGAGTCGCTTACTATGATGTTATTATCTATAGCAATATCACTCCCCCCACCTGCTTCTATTATTTGGCGTTCAGTCCAAGTAGTCCCTGATCTGGTGAATACATAAAACCTACCTGTATTTGTGCTAACTACCAAAGTATCGCCAGATAACGCTACTCCCGAGCCAAATCCATTAGAATCAGGATCTGTCAAGTCACTTGGTATTAAACGAGTTTGAAAATTCCACGACGCACCTCCGTCTGAGGAAGTCTGAATTTGAACTGCTCCTTTGTAGGCATCTTGATTTCCGCTGTTATCCCACCCGGGCTCTCCTGCAACTATTGTGTCGCCTGATATTGCTACCGAAGTTCCCGTGAAGGTCTCACGGGAAGTACCAATAAATTTGTCGGTGTAGGTCCAAGTAGAATTTATGTTTTGAAAAATATAGACTGCTCCGGACTGGATTGAAATAGCAAACTCTTCAGGAGCGCCGACCACTAATGTGTTACCGTCTGCTGCAAGTGCTTGGCCAAAAGTGTTCGCATTAGGATCGAAATCCAGGCCGTAAATGCTTTGTTTGACAATCAAGGAATACGGAGCTGGCAATGTATACTGATATGTGGTATGAGTGTTTTTGCCAAGAAGGTACATTTTAGTGCCATCGTTGTTGAAGTTTACATCTACTGCAACATCTTCATCAAATCCATACTCAAGAAAATTACCAGTAGTTCGAATATCACCGGGCGTAGATAGATCGAAATAGTATATAGCACTTGCTCTAACACCGTGACGATCAGATCCAAGTACAAATAATCTGCTAGCGTCTGGGTTCAAAGCTATTGATCTTAGATTAGTAAAATTGCTAAAATCTGCAAAGTAGTTATTGTCATTAACTGAACCTAATGAATAATTACTTGTGGCGAATTGATAAACTGTATCAGTGTTACCTCCAACTATAAATAATCTAGTTCCGAATCGAGCGAATTTTGCATGTTTAGGATCGGAATCTTTGAGGCTAAAGTTATATGATAACCCATCATAGGATGGGTTGGACAAATCATATGGTGTGCTTAAACTAAACTGAAACAGTACGTCATTGTTATACATGTATATCTTGGTGCCGTCGCCATTAAATTCGAACGCATCAATGCCCGAACCTCCATAGATTGTGGTACCAATTTTGCCATCCCAAACTACAAAGTCATAGGATGCGGTGGTTATATCGTAAGGAGTTGTTAAGCTATATTGATAGATGCCTGTAGGGTGTTGAAATGACGAAGCAAACATCTTAGTGCCGTCGTTAGAAAATCTAAGGCAGTTCGGGAGTTCGGCTTGTCCCTTTAAATCTGGAGACACAGAACCATCATAATAAATGCTAGAAAAATTTCTAGTGCTTTCAATTTCAGCTGGTAATATTTCCTTTAAAGTTATTACATTAACAGTATCACCGGGATCTTTAAATAAAAGAGATTTTACACGATAGTTGCCATCTGTAGGATCTGGTTCAACTGGTACATAAGATCTTCCTTGTAACTGAGCACTTGATACTATAAAGGGCGACGATAAAGAATATCTGTATATTCTAGGAATATTGCTAAGTAATTGGTTATCCAAAACATATAGTTCTGTTCCAGTGGGGTTAAATTCAAAATAACTCGAATTCGAAATATCTGGGAGATCGTAGACTGTGTTATATGTTACATCGAGTAAATCTGGATAAGTATCATTTGCTGTGAATATATAGGTTGCGCCGGCGTCGGTACCGCCTTGATCGTCTCCGGTGGCACCAACTGCCACAGTATCACCACTTATTGCTACTCCTCCTCCAAAACTAGCGTCCGAACTGGCATCACTAGCGACGAGTTTTTGATCTTCAGACCACGTAGATCCCGTTCTAGTAAATACATAAGCAGCACCTGCATTGGCAATGCCGGGGTCTTCAAGAAATGCGCCGACGATAGCACGGTCACCTGATACAGCAACTGATTGGCCAAAACGATCGCTTCCTTGTCCATCACTAGCAACGAGTTTTTGTTGTTGGGTCCAAGTGGCACCTCCATCGGATGTAGTAAATATATAAACTGAGCCAGGGCCAGTGAAGTTAACTCCACCGCTGCCGTCGTACGGTGAACCGACTATTACAGTATTTCCATCTATTGCTAAATTGCCGCCGAAGTAATCGCCTGACTCTGCATCACTAGCGACAAGTTTTTGTTGTTCAGTCCACGTGGATCCCGATCTAGTAAATACATAAGCAGCACCTGCATCAGTGCCGCCTTGATCGTCTCCGTATGCGCTAATAATAGCTATATCCCCATCTATTGCCACTGGCAGCCCAAAGAAATCGTTTATTTGACCATCACTGGCGACAAGTTTTTGTTGTTCAGTCCACGTAGATCCCGATCTAGTAAATACATAAGCAGCACCTGCATCTGAGGCAACTTGGTCGTCTCCGTATGCACCAACTACCACAGTATCACCACTTATTGAAACCGATTGGCCAAAATATTTGTCTGGAGATGCATCACTAGCGACGAGTTTTTGTTGTTGGGTCCAAGTAGCACCTCCATCGGATGTAGTAAATACATAAGCAGCACCTGCAGAGGTGCCACCCGCATCCTCACCGGGGGCTCCGAATATCACAGTATCGCCACTTATTGCTACACTAAAACCACCGCGATCGTCTTGTTGACCATCACTGGCGACAAGTTTTTGTTGTTCAGTCCACGTGGATCCCGATTTAGTAAATACATAGGCGGCACCTGCAGAGGTGGTCCCGTCGCCTCCACCTACTACCAAAATATCTCCATCTATTGCCACTGGCGTACCAACTCTATCGTTGGCGGCAACATCACTGGGTAGGAGTTTCTGTTGTTCTACCCAGGGTGTAAATCCGTATTCATATATTTTGCCTAGATTTGCACCTACAAAAAGTTTTGAACCAGTTGTGTTAAAGCAAATACTGTTTGCCGCTGTAGTCTGAGCTGTAACATTTAAAAGTTTATTGTTGTATGTTGCTGTGCTTAGATCAAATCCTGTGCTAAGATCAATTTGATATATTCTATCATTATTCGCTAGTAAAAACATTTTTTCACCAGTTGAATTAAAAATAATTCCTAGATTATCTGATTCAGGTGCATCGTAACTAATACCACTGTAAATCGCTGTAGACAAATCGTAGGCTGTTGATAGGTTGTATTCATATACATCAGCTGAAGTTAATACAAACAGCTTAGTCCCGTCATTATTAAAAACAGTATCTATGAATTGACTCGTAGGTAACGTGACAGGCCGTGTTGTAAGAGTTCCGTTTATTTCTTCTATCTTTCCTACTTCCGGAATTAAATCATATTCATAAATATCCTCATCTTTTGATAAAACAAACAATTTAGTACCATCGCTATTCACTTCAAACTCTTGTATATCATAGTCGACTATTATTCCGCCACCCGGTGCAGCGGTATTGATATTTGTTTCGAATGGTGTATCTAAATAAACTGGCGTAATAGAATTTTCCCTACTATTTAAAGTGTAAAGTTTTGAGCCTGAGCTTGTTACTGCAAACCCTCTAGGCGGGTATGTCGGAGAAGATAATATGCTATAATCATAATTTTCGAGTGATGAAAAATTCAGATAATATACCCGCATACTGTTACTTGCGGTAGCAAGTATCTTAGTAAAATTCCGATCAAACGAAAAATTATCTACATCTATGCCAGGTGCATAGGTTATATCGTCCGAATTTGCAGTAACACTGAAAGGCGCAATTGTGCTTGCCTGAAACCAAGTATTTGTAAAGTCTTCAAGCACATAAATCTTAGATCCTGAGCGATTAAATTGAAAACTGTCAAAGTTTATATTCTCTCCGGTCATAGGATTGCCACTAACATTATTATAAACTGCTGTGCTTAAATTATTAGGAACCGATAAATCATATTCATAAAGCAAACGAGAAGGAGCGTCGCTCAGGAACCACAACTTATCACCAGTTTCTGAGAATCTAAATGCTGCGGGATCTGTGGACTGAGAACTTACGTCTAGGACTGCGGAGTGAATTTTAGCAGAGTTTATATCAAAGTTTGTTTCAAGAGGATATACTTGATAATTACCTTCCGATGAAACGATCAAGCTGTTGCCGGTTCCGCTAAGATTTACGCCAGAAATATCGGTTGTATTGTTAAAATTGACCTGTATTTCTTTGCTTGCGGATGCTGTTGATATATCGTAAGCAGTTCCTAGATCGTATTGGTATATTCTGTCGGTAGTATCTCCTGCAAAATATGCTTGAGTTCCTGCAGAATTCATTGTGAATGATCTAATATTGCTGTCGCTCGAACTTAAATCCGGCGACGATATTAAGTAGTCATTTAGTGTACTCAAGTCAAATCCGGTTCCTAAAGTAAACTGGTGAACTTTATCAGTTTCGTTGCCCGCTACATAGAGTTTAGTTCCGCTATCTAAAAACTCCATACCAATCGGGCTATTATCCTTGCCACCTACAAATAGAGCACCGTTCAAGGCATATTGAAAGATGCTGTCAGTACCTAACCCAGAAATATACATTTTAGAAAAGTTGTTGTTAAACGCTAGTGAAGTAGGGGACGAATCTTCACTGTTCACGGAGGTACTTATAAAATCATATTGTGCAGATGATAAATCAAATATGCTAGGCACAGTAAATTGGTGCACACTATTCGAAAGATTATCTAAAACATAAAGTCTGTCCCCTGCGGAATTTATAACAAAATCAATTGGATTTAAAGTAACTCCTAAGTTATCCAAATCAACCGACTGAGAGGGGCTCGGTATTGCTGTTGCTGTGTCGAATGCAGTATCTAGAAGGTAATAATCAATGGCATTACGGGTAGTATCGCCTAAATACATTTTGGTTCCGTCTGATGTTAACTGAATCGAATCTGGTTTTACTATCAATAAATTACTATTTCGACCTATAAAAAACACATCACTGTTAACTTTTGAAGGAAAAATATCATAAGGATCATCTAAATCATACTGTAACAAAACATTGTGTTGGTTTCCTAGTGCGAACATTCTAGTACCATTATCGCTAAAATCAACACTTACTGGACTACTATCTAGCCCAATACCAAAATTAGAGCTTTCAGTAGCAGTATTGATTTCATGAGCAGTGCCTAAATTGTATTCTATAACTTCGCCGCTGAAGGAATCGCCGCTAGCGCCATCCGTACAAGTTACAAACATAATTGTACCAGTATCGTTAAATGTAAGGTCACTAGTAAAACTTGAGTTTATTGATCGTGACTTGTTTGAATAGGTCGTTGTAGATAAATCAAACCCAGATGAAAGATTATATTGATAAACTGTATCAGCTGTGGATGAAAGAACCATAGCCCTTGTACCAGAATTTGTAAGCTTGATCCCTACAGGCGACGACATTTCGTTACCTACATAGAAACCGCCTCGAAGGTCATAAGTTTCAATGGTTCCATTACTGCGTCCTAATATTAAAGTTGTGTTGTCGTCGCTTACATCGATGGTTTCTCCTCCTGTTTTAGAGATTCGAACACCGTCATACGAAGCCGATGTTATATTAGAGTTCGACAAACTGAATTGATAGACTCCGTATGTAAAACTGCTCTGATCGCTGTAAATATATAAATAATCTGTGTTAGGAGTTACATAGATATCTCTTATTTCAACACTGCTATTACCAGGTATTGACGGAGTATAACTTTCTTCATAATTGTTTTGGTCTAATTGATCGATTAGATATGGTGTAGATAGAGAATATTGATGTATTTGATCTTCTCTTGAAACATACAATTTCGAACCATTGTCGCCAAACTCAAAACCAACTGAATCGTTTCCAATATCAAACGGAAATTGCACTCTGTCAACTAACCCTGCTGGAATTGCAGAATCATTTATGACAGTTGCGTCATTAGCAGCATTACTGACCCAAGAAAACCCGTTATCGTTGTCGTGCCAAGTAAAACCGTAAGATTTCGATAGCCTCATATTTTCTGCGTAAAGAGCTGTGTAAGTAACAAAATTACCTGTCAATGTGTTAAGATCAAAAGGAGTAGATAATTTGTATGAAAATACTTGTCCGGTTTCTGAATCAATTGCGTATAGCTCAGTTCCTGAAGGATTAAAGTCAAATCCAAAAAAATCACCTGCATTTGAAGGACCAATTAGTCCATTATCGCGCAGTGTTATAACAGGTAAATATTCTGCTCCAGCTACATTAAATGAACTAACTCCATCATATTCTGCTGGTCCTTGGCTTGAATTAAAGGTAAAAAATCTGTCACCATTAGGGTGCCAATGAAACCCCCAAACCCGGTTAGTAATACGGCTTTTGATACTGCTGTTGTTTAAACTTGCAGTTGTGAGGTTATAAGGAGTACTAAGATTATAAGTTATAAAGTCGTTCTCTCTTACAATGGTAAGTTTTGAACCATTAGGACTTATATCTATGGCTGAAATGTCTATAGAAGTCGGACTAAATTGTGATTGGACGGCTCCGGCAGTTGTAGCATCGTAGGCTGTGCTAAGATTATATTGAACAATTCTATTTAAATTATTATCACTTATAAATAATTTTGTTCCTGAATCCCCAAAACACATGCCGCCCGGATCTTGATATCCATGATAAAATGCATTTCCTGTATAAGATATGGTAGTTGCATCGTATGCAGTGCTAACACTGTATTCGTAAATACGCAACAATCGTTCTTCCAAAGCATATAATTTTGTTCCGTTATTATTCCACACAGCAGATCTAAAGTCAAAAAACAGTGTGCTGTTCCATTGTAGGTCTCCCTCACCGTCATACGTTCCGGTTGACAGATCGTATGCAGCTCCCAAAGAAAATTGTTTTATTTTCATTCCCTGTAACACATATATCTTAGTACCGTTGTTGTTGAAAGTTATGTCACTTTTGTAATAAGTGCCTGACAAGTTGGTTAATCCATCGGGTAAAGTTTTAGTCTTCAGTGTGTTTATGTCAAACCCAGAACTTAACGACATTTCAAGGACTCTGCTATCCGCGCTGGCATTATTTAAGGTAAAAAGTTTTGTTCCATTTGTGTTAAACTGGAAACCAGTAGTAGTGAAGGTAGGCAGAGACACTTCTTTAGAATGATTGGTACTATTTACACCGGTTATATCATATGCGGGCGACAAATTATGTTCTCTTATTTCGTCGCGACCGCTAGAATTAATAACAGTAAACAGCTTAGTGCCATCTGAATTGAATGCAAAATCTGTTGTGGATGGATCTAAGCTTCCAGATTGAGATATTTTTGTAGGATTGGAATCAAACGCTACCTGCCTATATGGTGTATCTGTGCTAAAAGTATATATACGCATTGCAACGCCATTGGCTAAAAGATTAAATTTGTTTCCGTTATCTCGCCATCTAATCGCTCTTGTTTGCAAATAATCGAGATTTTGATACTCTGTGCCAGCGGAGCTGGCACTACCTGATGCAACCCTGTTATCTGGTTTCAGGTGGTTCAAAGACGCAGTAGATATATCAAATGCAGTTCCTAAATCAAAATCTAAGATTTGCTCAAATCTGTCATCAAGTACATACAGTTTTGTTCCGTTTTGATTAAACAATAAATCATGCGGTATCAGTGCTCCAGGAGCACTGAGTACTAAACTATTGTGCGCCGATTCTACATCCAAAGATTTGTTATCGTAAGTAGCAGTTGAGATGTCGTATGGAGTGCTTAAACTATATTGATATATAGTAGAATCGTCAGGGTCTTCATTTACTACGTAAAGTTTGTTGCCATTATTGCCAAAAACAACTGCGCTTATTTTAGTATCAAGAGTGCTAGGCATTTGCGAAGCTACGGAAAATGTTCTTGACGAGTCCAACTCTGCGTCAGCAAGCCCTACAACTGGTACTTTTTCAAATGTAGCGGTGCTAATATTAAATGCAGTGCTTAAAGTGTATTGATAAATCCTGTTATTTGCAACCATGAACATTTTGGTTCCGTCGGGTTTAAAATCAAAACCTTGTGCTATTGCTTGATTCGAAAAATCAAAAGATATGCCATCGTACGACAATGTCGAAGGATCATTCGCAGATGCAAGGCTATACTGATAAAGTTGTCCAGAACCAGAATCTAGGGCATAGAGTTTTGTTCCGTTATTTTCTATTCTAACAGCACCGGTATTAGATATTTCATCAAATATAAATGTGCTGGATACTGCTGTGGTTATATCATAAGGTGTTGTTAATGTAAATTGATGGACAGCTCTATTAGTAAGAACATAAAATTTTGTACCGTTATCACTTATTGCAATAGATTCTGCAGAATCTAACAAATTATCAAATGTAAATGTCTTTTCATAAGTGGCTGTTGTTAAATCATACGCTGTGCCTAATCCGTATTGGTCCACTCTGTTAGCATAATCTAGGACATACAGTTTGGTTCCGTTTGAACTAAACTTTTTATTTTTCGGATTAGGAGATTGACTGGATATATTTAAGCTTACACTGTCGTAAGATGCTTCAGATACACTGTTTGGCAATATTTCTGTATAAACTGCTGTTGATATATCGTAAGCTGGATTCAAAGTATATGAGTAAATTTTAGCAGTCTGGCTGCCTAACAGATACATTTCAGTTCCGTTAGCATTGAAGTTGACAGAGCGAACTGTTGCATCTTGGTTACTAAAGTCAAAACTCTTGCTGTCATATGTAGCAGAGTCTGGAGCAAAATTTGTAGCTAATGAAAATTGGTGTATTGTAGTTGTTGCAAGATCTATAGTGTACATTTTAGATCCACTATCATTAAAAAACAGATTTTCAGGACTTCCTTGCAGGTATGTTTCTTTTGTGCCTATGCTGAGAATATCGTACGGAGTATTCAGATCAAACTGATAAATTATTCCGGCTGTTCCGCCAAGCATGTATATTGATGTTCCGTCGTATGATAGAGTGATATGCTCAATATTAGTGTCTGCACAACTAAACTGTGAGAGTAACAACTCAACTGTGTCTGTTACAGTTCTTAAATCATACGAAGTACCAAGTGACAATTGCGAAATTTTTTCATTAGTTGCAACAAAAACTTTTGTTCCGTCTGGAGAAAATTCAGCAGATTTTGTATTACTAAAACTTAGGGTGTTATTTGTAGAAGTTCCAGGAAAAGTATCACTTGTAGCAGCAAAATTAAAGCCGGCTTCTGCATCATATTTTGCAATTCGTAGTGTATAAGAATTAATCTCTTCTTGAAGCAGAACATTGCTGTCATTGTTGTGTTGTCTGTATACTGACTTTATAGGCTTATCACTGTTTATAGCTACAAACTCAAAAGAAGCTGTTGTTAAATCATATGCTGTGGTTAAATTATATTTTTTTAGCTCTTGGTTTACTCCAACGTATAAAATTGATCCATTATCTATAAAATCAAAGCCTCCTACTTCAGCATTAAGATCTCCTGAAACCGAAAGGGTTATATTGTCCTGGACAATGGAAGATATATCATATGCTGTGGTTACTGAGAATTGATGGATATTCTTATCTTCTTGTGAAAGTACGAATAATTTTGTTCCATCATTATTAAACCTGAAGGATATTGGGCTGTTTACAAAACTGCCTACATCTGCTGACTTATTTGCTGTAATAATCTCTGGTGTAAGATCCGTGTCATAACATAAAATATTTGAAATTGTCATTAATTACCCCAAATAACGTTTCCGCTACTGTCCTTAATTACTAGTTGTCGATCTTGTGAATCATAATAAGCAGATGATTTAACACTGGTAAATACTGGATTTTCAACGTTATTTAATGTACCTTTCAAAACAAATATTTTTCCGTTCATTGCTGCTTGGTTTTCTGCATTGTAAAATAATTCGCTCGGTGCATCTTGGGGAACTGTGAAAGTAATCACTCCGCTGTCTGTTCCATTGTTTGTAACCCCGTCATTGAATGCAGACCCAGTACCTGTCGTGTTCGAGGTATTTATATAGAACGAAGTACCAGTTGCATCTATATCGAAAGTGTACGTTTTACCCGGAAGTAGGTATAAATCAGGATTTGCGTCACTATCGGTGCCCTGTCCACTAAACAACCACGCTGATGTTCCGCTTGCTGTAACAGAGAATGATGTTTGACCTGTGCTGGGTTGCCATTTCGACGATGTAGAATTATATACCAATGTATCGCCATTGCTAGGAGGTATAGACGATGTGTCTACATCCACTAGATCGTCTATTGAGGTATTTCCGATGGCCGTATCAAAATCTGATTGTAGAAAATTTTCTGCAGGGACAAACTTGCTTATGGCTGAATTCCATACTAATGTATTGCCATTTGAAGGAGCAGAACTGGTAATGTCAATATCTGATAATGCATCGATACTAATGGACCCCAGTGCTGATTGCACCCTTCCGTTTGTAAAGAATAATTTAGATCCTTCTGTGATTTGGGTCGTAGTAATACCAGTTAAATTACTTCCGTCCCCTACAAAAGTACCAGAAAATTCTGTGTTTGCAGTGATTGTGTTAGCAACGATAGAGTTTGCATCAAGTTCAGTAAAAGATCCGACCGAAGGATTCACACCGCCAATGTCAGTATCATTTATTGTACCACCAGATATAATTGCATTTGCAAAAGAACTGTTACCAGTACTGGTTATATTACCTGTGACATTTCCTGTCACAGAGCCGGTAACTGAGCCAATTAAACTTCCTAAAAATGTTCCGGCTTCAAGTGTTCCAGAACCTACAGTCCAGCGATCAGTAGCATCGTCCCATTTAAAATCAACCGGAGTGTCGTCACCTCTGTTTACTCGTATACCAGCAGTTTCTGACCCAGCTGCGCCAGTCTTATCACTGTTTAAAACAATAATATTATCAGCAAGCTCTATTGTTTCTGAATTTATAGTTGTTGTGGTTCCGTTTACTGTAAGATTACCTGATACAATTAGATCAGTAATAGATTGAGCAGGGGCTTGCAAGGTGCCGGTAACTGTCAAATTATCAAAAGTACTTGTGCCCGAAGTCGCTGTGACATTACCTGTTAGGTCTCCTGTAACATTACCTGTAACATTGCCCTGTAAATTTCCTACTACTCCTGAATTTGCATTTATTGTGCCGCTTGCAGTTACACCTGTAAAATTACCAACAGCAGGAGATGCTAATCCTATATCTGTTCCATCAATATTTCCGCCATTAACATCTATGTCCGCGAATGTACTTGTACCTGATGATGTTATGTCTCCAGTTACGTCGCCACTAACATTACCTGTTACATCTCCTGTGATCGGTCCGTCAAATCTTGTATCAGCAGTAATTATTGTTCCGGTTATTAATCCCGGCGAGCCTGCACCGATTACCACACCGTCGATGGATCCTGCATTTATGTCAATATCAGCAAATGTACTTGTACTGTTACTGGTTACATCGCCTGTTAGGTTACCAAGCAGTATACCTGCCCTAAAAGTTGCGCCACTGCCAATATCCCATCTATCATTGTTTTCGTCCCATTCTAGTTTTGCATTACCGCCCGGTGCTTGGTCACGCTTTACGATGATTGCCGCATTTGAGGTAGGAGCACTGCCGCTGTATGCACTTAATAACACAATTTCGTTGGTGCTGATTTCCACTGCTGAGTTGAATGTTGTAGTTGCACCGCTGACTGTTAAATCTCCCCCTACTGTGACATTGCCGCTTGCATCAATGTTTGTAAAGGCATAATTAGGAGCAGTAAGCAATCCATCAACTGTGACATTGTTGAATGTAACATCAGACGTTGTTTCTATAGCCTGCGGTATACTTATAACACCGTTTGTGTATGTTACACTGTTTGCGCCGCTAAGATGAGCGTTTACCCTGGCATCTGTGTAGTATAATCTTGTTGTTCCTTCGGCTAACGCATCTGTAGTATGATTGGCGATCGAACTTACTGTACCTGTAACGTTTCCTGTTAGATTGCCGTCAAATGTCTGTGCAGATATCTCACCAGAAGCAGTAACGCTTTGAAATATTCCTGTTGAGGGATTATTTTGACCGATTGCTGTACCATCAATACTGCCGCCGTCGATGTCAACACTGTTGAAAGAACTTGTTCCGCCTGTTGCAGTAACATTACCTGTAACATTGCCGATTATGTTACCCTCGAACCCACTGTTAGACACAAATGCTCCACCTATAGCTTCCCATTTGTCAGTGGTTTCGTTCCAGAGTAGCTGCACATCAACAGCTGATCCGCCACCTCGATTTATGTTTATACCAGCATTGGCACTAGGAGTGCTTCCTACATAGCCGTTACTGAGTGTGATAATGCTGTCTTCAAGTTCGATGGTTTCTGTATTCAGTGTTGTAGTGTTACCGTTAACAGTCAAATCTCCTGTTACAGTAAGGTTTGGTACATCAATAGCTCCAACTACTGTTAAATCACCATCTACGTTAACATCATTAAAAGTAACATTGTCGGTTGTAGCAACCGGTTGTCCAATGCTGATAGTCCCGTTAGTATATGTTACGCCTGTACCACCACTTAGATGTGCATCAACTCTGGTTGTTGTAAAATACTGTGTGCCTGATGTTGCCGTTGCAGCAGGATCTTCTGCTAAATCCGCGGTGGTATGATTGCTTATGCTTGATACCGTTCCTGTAAGGTCGCCAACAAGAGATCCTGTTGCTGTTATAATATCAGCTGTTACTTCACCGGTTGCAGTAGTAATGTTGCCGCTAGCAGTTACGGTTGTAAAGTTTCCGGAGCTAGGAGAAGTATTACCAATTTGTGTAGAGTTAATTGTGCCGCCTGTTATAGTTACGCTGGAGCTGGTTACAGGACCATCAAAAGATCCGGTTATTCCAGCATTAGCATCTATTTCTGTAAAGTTGCCCGCGGCTCTAGTTGATGCTCCTATCACAGTGTTGTCTATGGTACCGCCATTAATATCTACCGTGTTAAACGAAGAGTTTGTGCCTGTGCTTACGATGTCGCCAATAAACTTTTCTGCTTCAAAATCCTGAGCATCTACACTCCATCTAGTGTTTGTTCCGTCCCAAAACAGTTGCACATTAGGACTGTCTCCGCGTTCTACTTCAATGCCTGCATTAGCAGTGTCTACTCCGGTTGCACCTTTGTTTACAGTTACAAACGGTTCGTCAAACGTTACTGTGCCCGATGCGTTAAAATCACCTATTTGGAAAACTTGTAAGTTGGTAGTGCCAGTCACAACCAGATCGTCAAACGTGGCTGTGGTTCCGTTTTCTCCTTGGATGTCACCGCTAAATGTAACACCAGCATTAAATTGAGCAATGTTAAACGTAGATGTTCCTGTGGAAGTAACGTTGCCTGTTAAATTACCGGAAACATTTCCATCCAAATCTCCCACAAACTGTGTATCTGCTGTGATTGTGGTGCCGGTTATAAGAGCAGGCGTTGTTCCGCCAATTGGCGTGCTGTCAATAGAGCCACCTGTGATAGTGGCATTACTTGATGTAAGATTACTTACAGTAACAGTTCCAATTGTTCCACCGTTAATTGCGTCACCTGATATTTGATCGTTTGCTAAAGTAAGTGTAGCCGCACTTACATCTATATTTTGTCCTGCTCCTACCGTCACATTACCTTCGAAATCGCCATATGCAGTACCGAATTGCAGATCTGCTGTTTCAGTACTCCATCTGCCTGCACCCTCGTTCCAAAGGAAACTTCTTACACCGTCGCCTCCTCGCCAGACTTCAATTCCGCCGGTTGCTCCTGCTGTAGCATTACTGTTTACTCGAATTATGTTATCGGCAAGATCAATCTGCTCTGTGCTCACAGTAGTTACAGAACCCTGTACTTCTAAGTCACCTGCGACTGTTAAATTGTTGCCCACAGTCAGGTTACCGCTCGTAGTAACTGTAGTGAACGAACCAGTTGATGCTATGCCAGTACCAATTGCACCGTCTAGGTTGCCGAAAATAGTTCCGCCTACACTTAATGATTCAGATCCAGTTGTCCATCTGTTTTCTGACTCGTCCCAGTAAAAGCTAACATCATTGTCACTGCCTCGGTTAACAGTAAATCCTACATCTTCGGTGGCGGCGGTAGCATTGTCTACATCCGAATTAAGTATTATAAATGGGTCTGCAATATTAACATCGCCTGCTACTGTAAGGTTTGCACCAATTGTCAAACTTCCTGAAATGCTCAAGTCAGTGAAGTCCAAGTTACCTTGAACTACAAGATCATTCAGCGTTGTTGTGCCAGATGTTGCTGACATATCACCAGTAACATTTAAAGTTGAAAATTGCGATGTGCCAGAAACTGCTGTTACGTTGCCTGCCAAGTTACCTGTAACACCTGCTAATGCAGAAATATTACCGGTGGCAGAAATTGTAGTAAAGTTACCTGCAGCAGGTGTACTATTACCTATTCTAGTGCCGTCAATATCGCCGCCGCCAATTGAAACTGTATCAATAGTGCCTGTGCCTGTTACATTTAAATTATTGAGATTTGATGTTCCTAGAGTGGTGCTTATATTTCCTTCAACATCTCCTGTTACCGCACCTACTAAATCTGCGGTTATTGTTCCTGCATTAAAATCTCCATTAAAATCCCTACTAACTATTGTGTCTTGGTTATTAGATGCAGTTGCATTTGATGTGATAATGTAGGCAGTGCCGTCGTCTGCACTGGGTGCATTAATTGATAATCCTACGCCTGACACAGCAACAGTGCTCGCGTATTGCCCCACAGTTTGAGTACCTAGTGTAACTGTGTTGTTTTCAATAGTTGTTGCGACTGTGGCTGTGTCGCCGCCATCTTGGAATGTGGCTGTGCCAGTTACTGGTCCAGTAAGATCGACTGTTACAGCAGAACTTAGCCCATCGGCTGTGTCTGCATTTCCAGTAACATTGCCCGTTACGTTTCCTGCTAAGTTTCCTGTGAAGCCGCCGGTGGCTTGAATTGTGGTGCCCACAATAGGTTGAGCGCCACCTGTCAGGTTGCCTATAGGCGTGTTTAATATGGTGCCACCGGTAATACCAACAGTGTCTGAGTTAAAAGCAACACCGGTTGCAACTGTAACAGCATTGTTGAATGTTGTAGTGCCTGTAACTGCCAGTGTTCCGCCCACTGTTAAACTTGCCAAGGTATCATTGCCTGCTGTGGAGTTGATATTTCCTATAAAAGTATTTGCAGTAATCGAACTGGCTGCAAAATCTCCACTTGAGTCTCTGAATACAAGCGTGCTTTGGGTATTTGCTGGAGTTGCATTTGATGTTATTGTGTATGCAGTCCCGTCAGATGCATTAGGCGAAGTTGCTGACAGTCCATTACCCGTTACTTCCACAGTGCTGGCAAATTGCCCCACAGTGTCTGTGCCAAGTGCAACTGAGTTAGCCTGAATGACGGCAGCTATGTTTACATCTGCGGCGCCGTCGAAACTCACACTGCCCACAACATCTCCGCTCAGTTCAATAGTTCTTGTGGTTTCTAAACGTGTAGCCGTGTCTGCATTTCCGGTTACGTCACCTGTAATATCACCTGTGATGTTACCTGAGACATTTCCTATAAAATTTGCGGCTACTACATCGTTGCTTCCAAATGTCCAGTAATCATTTGCTTCGTCCCACACGAATGTTACGTCTGTTTCTGAGCCTCTGTTAATTGAAATACCTGCATTGGTTGACGGTGCTGTTCCGCCGTCTAAGTCAGAATTTAATTCAATTACAGAATCTGCCAGTGCTATGGTTTCTGTGTTAATTGTTGTGGTAGTTCCGTTGACAGTGAGATCCCCTCCAACCGTTAAATTACCGCCGAAATTTCCTGTTGTAGTAACTGTAAGAGCGTTCGGAGCAAATGACCCGTTAACTACCAAATCATTTACTGTTGCGTTTCTCGAAGAATCTATAACAGTTGTTGCTCCAAAAAGCAAAGAGCCGGAGCTTAGTGTTAAGTTTCCATTCAGATCTAAATTGTTTAAAGTGCTTGTTCCTACAGTACCTGTACTAGGGCCTGTTATATTGCCAGTAAATCCAAGAGATGCTGTGATCGTTGTGCCGTCGATTGTGGTTGCGCCGATTGACTGTCTATTACCTGCATCAACACCTATTGCAGTGCCGTCAATATTACCACCGTTTATGTCAACCAAAGAGAACGTAGAAGTACCACCAGTGGCAGTTAAGTTTGTGCCAATTACTGCTGCACCTGTTGTTGAAATTGATCCAAAGCCGCCGGCGCCTGTTGCAGAGATAGCAGTAGCAGTAATATCGCCTTCTAAGTCACCAATAAATTTAGTACTGGCTGTAATCGTTGTGCCGTCGATTGTGGTTGCACCGATGGTGCTTCGCTGGGCTACGTTGTTACCTATTGAAGTACCATTAATTGTGCCTCCAACAATGGTAACATCGCCACTAAAGGTACTGGTTAATGCTACGGTGAGATCTTGTAAACTCGCCATTTATTTTTTCTCCTTCAACTCTTTGATTTCTGACTTCAATTCTTTTATTGACTCTACTAGATAAGCAATTATTTTTGTATAATGCAACCCGTCTGCTTCGCCGTCTTTGTATTCAACTACATTTGGTAAAATCTTTTCTACTTCTTCTGCAATTAAACCTGCTTCGTCGTTTGAAGAGCCATCTTTTCTATCATAAGTTACACCTTGTAACTGTGTGACTTTGTCCAATGCTCCTTCAATTGGTTGTACATTTTCCTTATATCTAAGGCTTGATGTTTCTGTTAATACTGTAAATGTGCCTGCTGCAGGAGTGTTTGCGCCAACCTCGCCGTCAATTTCCTGGGCGGTAATTGTGTTTGCGCTAGAATCTACTATTACTCCGCCAGACCCGTTTAATACATCGCCTGTTAAGTTTCCTGTAAATCCTGTGTTTGCAATAACGGTTGTACCTGTAATAGCTCTGGCACCACCTGTACCTGTACCAATTTCAGTGTGGTTAATACTTCCTTGCACAGATGCATTACCAGCTGTGATTGTGTCAATTGTAGCAGTAGATGCTGTGAGATCGTCAAATTCTGATGTGCCGCCTGCACTTCCATCAATTTGTCCTGTAACATCGCCTGTAACATTACCAGTAACATTACCCGTTAAACTAGCAGTAATAACACCTGCACTAAAGTTACCACTTGAATCTCTTGACACAATGGCATTAGCTGTGTTATTATTTGTTGCATTTGAAGTTATAACATAATCCGTAGCATCGTCAGCATTAGGAGCTGTAATGCTAAGACCGCCGCCTGCAGTTACTGAAACTGTGCGTGCATACTGCCCTACAGTTTGAGTACCCAGTGTAACTGTGTTGTTTTCAATAGTTGTTGCGACTGTGGCTGTGTCGCCGCCATCTTGGAATGTGGCTGTGCCAGTTACTGGTCCAGTAAGATTGACTGTTACAGCAGAGTTAAATCCATCTGCTGTGTCGGCACTACCTGTAACATTACCTGTGACATTACCAACAAGGTCGCCTTCAAATCCTGTGGTTGCAGTAAACGATCCTGCACGCATTTCCTCATTGCCTATAGTCCAAGCACCGCCTAACGTCTCAGTCCAGAAGAATTGTTTAATACCTAGGGAACCTCTAGTTACAGTAAGTCCCATATTTGCTGTAGGTGAGGCTCCCCCAGTAGCATTGGCGTTCAGTGTAATGAATGTGTCATTAAAGTTTACTGCTCCGCCTACAGTTAAATTATTTAATACTGACAAGTTTCCTGGTGTAAAATCACCGCTTACTTGTAAGTCTCTAAAGGTAGCAACTGAGCCTGCTGAATCGTTATCTAAGTTACCTGTAATTGTTATATTATTAAATGAACTGGTATTTTCTGAAACAATATCACCTTCAAATTGGCCGGTTGCTTCAATGGTTGAACCAGTAATTTGAGCTGGACCCGTGTTACCTATTACAGTGTTGTTAATTGTGCCACCTGTGACAGTAATATCATTCTGGAAATTGCTGGTTCCAACGACAGATAAATTACCCGTAACACTTAAACCTTCACTTACTGAGACATTTGCAAGGAAGTCATTGCCGCTTGTAGAATTAATATTACCTTTAAATTGACTTGTTGCCTCAATAATTGTACCCGTTATAAGGTTAGCACCATTTGTGCCTTGTCCAATTGGTGTTGAATTAATAGTACCACCTGTAATGGTTGCATTGCCGCTGGTTACCGAACCTGTAAGAGATCCTGTTATTCCGCCGGTGGCATTTACTGTGTTTGCAACCACCGAAACAGGGTTAGCCGAGTTACCTAACGCAGTACCTAATATTGTACCACCTGATATGTTTACTTCGCCGCTGACGGTTAAATCAGTACCTATGTTTACACTTCCAATTACACCGACACCGCCTGATACTCTAAGTGCCCCTTCATTTGATGCTGCACTCGGTGTGGTGCTACTTACAACTAAATCGCCTGATGTATTCAGTGAAGTTAGTGTTGTTGCTCCGCTAGCTGTAAGAGTACCTCCTACAAAAGTTGCACCAGTTGATCGATTAACAGTGAAGTTGCCTTGTCCTATGTTTAATTGTGTTCCCGTAAACACTAGATCTGCATCGCTGATAATTGAGCCGCTTGCGCCTGCAAAAGGAATATGGGTAACGGTAATGTCGCTGATTGTTGCACTTGCTAAAGTAGCTTCGCCATCAATGTCGATTGTTCCTGAGATTGTTGTATTACCTGTGCTACCTGCAACCTGGAAAACATTCTGTGCCGGAGTAGACGCATCTTGGATAGTAAACGATCCTGCATTATCTAATGTCAAACCGTCGCTTACCGTTACTGCACCTAGTATTTCGGTATCGCCTGTAACAGCGTTAACTACCATTCTGTCGTTACCTACCACAAAGTCAGAGCCGTCAAATGTTAGGTTTGTATCGGTTTCTAAGCTGCCCGCTGTGCCTGCTAATACTAGTCCGTTTGCAGATAAGTCGCTTACAGTCGCACTGGCAAGGGTAGATTCCCCTGTAACGGATAGTGTACCTGTTGTGGAAACATTACCTGTAATATCCGCTACAACAAATGCTCCATCTACATTCATTCCACCGTCTAAGCTAGCTACGCCAGCGACATCTAATGTTCCTGCAATCACTGTGTTGCCGGTTGCATCTGCTACTGTAAATCTATCTGTGTCTACAGCGATGCCGCCGTTTGCATTTATAAGATTAGTAAATGTAGTGACACCGGTTACGTCTAATGTACTACCTAAGTTCAATGATCCGAGTGTAGCTGCACCAGTGACATTAAGTGTTCCTTCAATTTCGGTATTACCAGTCGCCGATGCAACAGTAAATTTGTTAGTTGCAATATCAAAGTCGCCGTCAATGCCAACTGCACCAGTAACATCTAAGTCGCCCGCAATTGCCGTGTCACCTGTGGATGCAGTTACTACAAAATTGGTTCCGCCTACGTTAAATGACGTTCCGTTGAATGTGAGATTAGAATCATCTACAATTGTACCAGCAGTACCTGCTAATACTATTCTATTATCAGTTAGATCGCTTATTGTAGCACTTGCAAGTGTTGTTTCACCGGTTACGCCAAGTGTTCCGCCTATTGTGGCACTCCCTGATGTCAATTCTAGGTCACCTGCTGAGAGTGTTACGTTGCCAGAAGCAGCAATAGTACTAATTGTTAATGCCTTTAACGTGTGATTTATTATTAGAGTGTCGTCTGATGCATTAAAGTCGCCTCTAAACACGCCAGCAGCAAATGTTTCGGTACCAATTGTCCACTCGTCGTCTAATTCGTTCCAAATAAATGTTTTGTTTGGATCTGTACCTCTTTCTATTTCAATACCTGAGTTTTCAGATGCCGCACCTGTTTCATTGCTGTTTAACAAGATAATGTTGTCTGCTAGCTCTACAGTTTCAGTAAGCACAGATGTAACTGCACCGTTTACAGTTAGGTTTCCGCCCACTGTTAGGTCATTGTTTATGTTTGCAGTGTCTACATATAGATTAGCAAATCTATTGGTAGAATCACCAAGATCGTATTGTCCGTCAGTATCCACAAATACACTGCTAGACAATTTTGCATTAAGCGAAACTGTGTCTGTGTTTGCACTTCCCAATGTGGTATTTCCCTGAACAGTGAAGTCAGTGTTAACGACTGCATCACCTTCCACGGTCATATCACCGTCTAGAGTCATTGCTCCAGTTGTGGAGTTTACTACCAGTTTAGGATTTTGGTCATCGGCACCTACTACAGTAAAGTTACCAATAACATCAAGTGCGTTACCAATCTCTAAGTTTGTAAATTCTACCGTACCTGTTACTTCCAATGAAGAAATACGTGCCAATGATCCTACAGGTAAATCTAACAATCCGTTTACACGAACACCGTCAAAGAAACTTTGACCACCGGTTGTTTCGATATTGTTAGTGTCTAGTGTTCCTGTCCTTGCATCAATATTACCTTCTACTGCACCAACCAATGGTCCCTGGAATTCGTTTGTAGCAACAATTGTAACACCCTTGATATCATCTGGACTGGTTTGTCCGATAGCAGTGCTATTAATAGTGCTGTTTACCATTGTACTACCAGCTTCAGCGGTGATTGTGCCAGCGATGTCACCTGATATACCACCGTTTGCTGTAAGTAATCCAGAGAACGTAGCAGTGTTGAAGTCACTGTTTCCAGTTGAATCAATATCGCCGCGGAATTCGCTGTGAGCCGTGATTACAGAACCATAAACGTTGCTATTACCTACTAACGGGTCGGCTGTGCCAATTTGCGTATTGGATATTTGTCCACCGTTTATGGTTACGTTTGTACCCAAGACAGCATTGTTGTTTACAGTAAGGTTGTTTATGGTTCCTGTTCCGCTGACTGTGGCATCGGTTCCAACAAGAGTAGCCGCAGTGATTGTTCCTCCAGATTGAAGATTCTCGTTGCCGATAGTGAACAGCCCAGTTGATTCGTTCCAGATGAAGCTCACCGTTGGCTCAGTTCCTCTGTCTATGACTAGACCAGCTGATCCTGGAGAAGCAGATCCGCCTACACCGTCTTCTGTTTCTCCTGAATTTAAGGTAATCGAAGTGGTATTAACGTCCACAGTTCCTATTAGTCGAGTATTTCCCTGTACTTCTAAATCGTTGGCAATAGTAACGTTATCAAATGCCAAGTCTTCGTTAATTGTGATTTCGTCAACTTCAAGAGCACCTACAAGAATAGATGTAAAGTAACCTTCACGCTGAAGTGTTGGATCTGTGGCTCTAGCCGTGCTTGTTTGGTTTACATTTCCATCAAATCTTACATCAGCCTTTACAATAGTACCTGTGATCAGAGCAGAACCGTTTTGCCCGATAGCAGTATCATCGATATCGCCGCCGCCAATATCAACATTGTTAGATGTAAAGTTGGTTCCGGTTAAGTTTGTGATGGTACTTGCGGTTGATCCATTTACACTGATCCTGTCAAACAATGACAAACCTGTACTGTTTATGTCTCCCTGGAATCCATTTAGTGCTCTAATGTTTGTACCAAATATAGGGTTAGCGCCTCCACTGTCATTACCAATGGTTGTGCTAAGAATGGTTCCGCCTGTCATAGTTGAACCGGAGCCTGCTACTACCTGTCCAGTATATGTGCCGCCGTTAAAGTTTTGAGCGGCGATAGTGTCTGCTGATATCTCATCAAATGAACTTAATCCTGAAGCAACGTTAATGTTACCGTTAATGGTATTTGTCACAGTGATTGATGAGAACTCGCCAGTCGATCTACCACCTGTTCCGATTGGAGTGTTAATAATAGTTCCGCCACTTATGTCAACGTTGGACATTGTGCCGCCACCAATGGTCACACTTGAGCCAAGAGAAGCTGCTCCTGTCACTGAGATTGTGCTGTTAACTTGCAATGCGCCAGATGTGGTTAAGGTACCAGTTGTGGTAAGATTGTCAAACTGAGATAATCCTCCGCCGCTAGCATTAACCTGTCCTGTTAACGGGCCCACAACAGAAGTTGCATTAACCAAAGCAGCATTCAAAGTGGCGAAAGAACTGGTTCCAGATATCGCCTGAACGTTGCCTTTAAATCCTTGAGCATCAGTAGCAGTAATTTGGGTAGCTGTGATAAGATTGTTAGTACTGTCAATCATTGTGGTACCACCGGCTTCGCGCACGTCACCTGTCAATACTCCGGTAATACCGTTTTGGGCAAGCAGTGTGGTAAACTCTCCTGCGTCTCTGCCGCCTACACCTACTGGAGTATTAGTAATTCCAGTGCCACCTGTTACAGTAAGGTTAGAAATAGTTGCGGCATTAAATGTAGCATCTGCCACAGTATTTGCACCAATAGTAACTCCGTCCATTGAACCACCATCTATATCCACAGTGGTAGCTGTCAGTCCATTAAATGTTCCTGCGGCTGCTGTAGTGCCGCCGATTACCGTGCCATCAATTGCGCCGCCGGATATTGTGACATCTGTGCTGGTTAAGTCCCCTTCCAGTCTTGTACTTGCTTTAATTACAGTGCCGTCTATTGTGGTGAACTCTCCGGTATTTGGTGCAGATGTTCCGATAGGGCCGTTTACTGTGCCTGTGTATTCTGCGTTTGAACCATCGCCTGGATCTAAAACAAGAACTTCCGTGCCAATGCCGCCACCGTAAATATTGCCTACGAAACCGTTGTTGTTTGCAGTTGCATATGCATATCCGCCCAAGTAAAGATCAGTATCTGCATTAACATCGCCGCCTACTGTTAAATCTCCAACGGTTATGCCTATGTCGCCTGTTGTAACAGTGATAGACCCTTGATTGAGAGTGAGGCTTCCGTCCTGTACGGTTAAATTACCTGTTGTGGTTGTTAGACTGGTAAATCTACCAGAGTTTGCAATGTTTGTTCCAATAGGAGTACTGTCAACTGTGCTGGCGGTTATCGTTGCGCCGCTAAGTTGCGAGTTAGTTGATACCATTAGTCCGTTAAACTGTGCACCGGCATTTGCTGTAAATTGTCCGCCTACTTCCAGAGTATCCTGGACGGTAAAGTCGTTAATCTCAATTGCACCTACGTTAAATTGACCTGTAATTGTTACACCGTCAAATGTTGCTACAGTGCCGGTGTCCATATTCAGGTTGCCTTTGAGGCGTGTTGTTGATTCTACCGTTAATCCATTATTAAGGAATGATGAACCGTCAACATTCAGCGTGCCCGAAGTATCCAATGACGTCACGTATGCAGCCTGTCTAGATCCGCCCGTGCTGTCATCGTCGCCTAACTGTCCAACAAAGTAATTATTTGCTGTTATAAGTTGTGCTGTTATATCACCTGTGGTTGTTCTAAAGTCTCCTGACGTAGTAAGAAAACTTCCGCTTAAAGAAGCAAAGTCGCCGGCGGTGGTTGTAATATCAGCAGGTGTGCCTGCATTTTCTGTAACAAATACTCCACCAGTAAACTGTGCTGATGTTCCTTCTATGCTTCCTAAGAATGTGTTGGCTGTGATTTCATTGGAAGATAGATTTCCAGTTACTGTGATGTCGCCACCTGCAATGATATTTCCATTTGTGGTTTCAATGTCACCGTCCACAGTTTTAATGTCGCCAGCTGTGGTTTCTAGATTACCTAATCCACTTAACACTAAGCCGTCAGTAATTACATTTGTAAAGGTTGCTTCGCCTGGTACATTTGCTCCAATATCTACGTTATCTAAAGAACCAGTTGCACCTGCAGGATTAACACTGAATGAACCTACAATGTCAACCGCGGTGCTTGCTCCAGAAGTAAGTCCGCCTGTGATATCAGCTGTAATGCCGCTGGCTGCTTCCACAGTTGGCACAATCAAACCTTTACTGAGGCTCCACTTATCAGTAGCGTTGCCGTATGTAAATGTGGTTACGCCGTCAGTTCCTAAGTCAACTGTGAGTCCTGCACCGTCGGCAGCCGCTCTATTTGCTACTCCTTTTGCAACAGTGATGTTAACATCCTCAACATCAAGCACTGCGGCGTTAATTGTTGTGGTTGCGCCATTTACAGTGAAGTTTCCTGCAACTGTTAAATCTCCACCTATTGTTGTGTCAGCGCCAACCTCTAAATCTCTCGAAATAACAGTGTCACCAAACTCACCATCTACAGAAAATACTGTTTGAACAGTGGTATTTTGTATAGTGAAGTCTGAACTATTATTAATTTGTACGTTTCCGCCAATTGCTGCCGTTCCCGTAACAACAAGATTATCGTTTACTGTGAGTTGCGATCCAAACGTGCCTGTACCGTCTACTGATAAATTGCCAACAGCATTTAGGTTTTCCGCTATACCAACGCCGCCATCTACAATAAGAGCACCGGTTGTGTTAGATGTGCTAGAAGTTGTATCGTTGATGTTTACTGCGCCGCTGGTATCCAGTGTGCCGTTTAGTGTTGTGTTGGCGGCTATCAAAGAACCGGTAGTTGACACATTACCGTTGGCACCGTCTACGGTGAAAATACCGTCTACACTTATGCCACCGTTTAGGTTTGCGATTGCAGCAAGCGTTAGTGATTGCAGGTTAATTGCGCCGCCGAACGAGATGTCACCACTGACATTTAAGTCGCCACCAATTCCTACGCCGCCGCCAACAATAAGAGCACCTGAACCCACCGTGGTACTGGCCGTATTTGAAGCAATCACAGTGTCGCCTGCAACGTCTAATGTTCCTTGAATGTTGGTATTGCCAGTATCACCATTTATTTGGAAAACAATTGCTGGTGTTCCTGCACCATTGTACATTCTGAGGTTGGCTGCTGAATCTAGGGTAACAGTATCACTTACATCTAAAGTACTTACAAGCGTGGTTGCTCCTACAACATCCAGTGTGCTTCCTACATCTAGGGATGTTCCTACACTGAGCTGATCATCAAGGGTGGCAATACCTGTCACATCTAATGTGCCGCTAATGGCCGTATTTGCAGCATCCAGTGTGCCTGTTGTAACAATGTCACCTGTTGTATCTGCAACAGTGAATGCACCGTCTACATCAATTCCGCCAGCAAGTGACGCAAGACCTGTTACTCCTAGTGTACCTGTTACACTTGTACTACCTGCGGCTAACGTACCTGTTGTAACGACATTACCTGTTGTATCTGCTACTGTAAATGCACTGTCAACATCAATGCCACCGTCTAAACTTGCTACTCCACTTACGTCTAATGTACCTGTTACGGTGGTATTTCCGGCTCCAAGTGTGCCGCTTGTAACAACATTACCTGTAGTATCTGCAACAGTAAATGCATCGTCTACATTTATTCCGCCATCTAAACTTGCAAGTCCTGTTGCAGTTATAGCGGCAACATTGGTTGTTCCGTTAACAGTAAGTGTTTTGGTATTACCCAGTGTGATATCATACCCTGATATAGAGTTTGTGTTATCATTACCTTGTAAACTAGAGTTGGAAATAGTGCCGCCATCTACTGAATCGCCTGAGATTTGATCGTCACCTATAATAACGGTACCAACAGTTAAGTCTAATGTGCGGGTTGCTCCTAGTGTAAAGTCATAACCTGTAATGGTATTAGATGTTCCGTCGCCTGCTAGATTTGCATTTGAAATTGTACCAAGATTGATTTTATCACCAGAAATTTGATCATTTGCAAGAATCAATGATGCTGTACTTACATTTATCGTACCTGAAAACGTGCTAGTTCCAGCACTTGTAATATCGCCTTCAATATCGCCGGTAAACTGGTGTCCTACTCCTGGATTGATATTAATCTGATCAGCGTTTACTGTGGTAATGTCGCCTGTTGTTCCTGTGATAGTAACACCTGTAATATCTCTAGGTGTTGTGCCTCCAATTACCACATCATCTAATATGCCACCTTTGATAGTTGCATTTTCAAGTGTGGTTAATCCGTCGACAGTTAAGTTCTGACCAATATCTGCATTGTTGGTAATGGTGATATCAGTGATGCTCAAGTCGGAGAACGAAATACTTCCTGCAATACTGACGTCATTAAAGTAACTAGTGCCGCCTACACTTGATACATCAACGTTTGCAAACACCGTGCCGTCGTAAAGATCACCTCTGATAGAACCTACGAAGCCGCTGTCTGCTGTGATCGTGCTTCCTGTGATTTCTCGTGTTGCACTGTTAATGATGGCAGTTGAATAATCTTCAGCCAACACATTACCTGTCAAATCGCCATCAACACTGCCAGTAACATCGCCAATCACTCCGCCATCTGCTCTAAGCACACCGTAAGATGTTAGATTGTTAAAGAAGCTGGTTCCGGTACTGTCGCCAGCGTCAATCTGCCCAATAACGTCTCCGGTGAATACTGCATTGTTTCCTGTATGACCGTTTTGCAGTATTCTTACACCATTTGTGGAATACACATCACCCGTGATATCGCCGATTATGTTACCACGAAGATCACCTTCCACTGTAAGATCATTTGTTACGGTTGCGGTATCCAGTCTCACCGCGCCAGTGCTTTCTAAATTTACAAACCAAGATTTTCCGCCACGTGTTCGTGCATCAATATTACCGACAATATCGCCAGTAAACTCTGCATCGGATCCGTCGGTACCTTGATCTAATATTCTCACACTGTTAGGTGCATACACATCACCAATTAGGTCTGCTGTGACTTCTCTTGCGGAATAATCTAGTATAACACTGGAATCATCTCCAATTACATTACCAGTTAAATCGCCTGTGACATTACCAGTTACTTCGCCTGTGATGTCGCCGAAAAATCTTGTTTCGGCGGTGATTGTTGTGCCTTTGATTTGGTTTGGAGTTGTGAGGCCAATTGTTGCATCGTTAATGGTTCCTGTAATAATTCTAGCATCTGCAAAAGTACTAATACCTGCTGAGGTAACATCACCTGTAACATCACTGAATGTAGTGCCGGACACTGTTAAGTCTTGTGCAACATTCACAGTTTGTAAATCTGCTACACCTCCAACATTTTGATCAATGTCTGTGAATAAGCTCTGTCCAGAATTAGCAATTACGTTACCAGTAATATCTCCGTAGAACATATCTGAAGCGGTGATTTCTCTAGCAAATATGTCTTTTGTGAAATTGTCAATTATCACACTGCTGTCATCCGCTATTACATTGCCACGCAGTGTGGAATCTACCTCTCCTATCACAGTGACATTGGCAAATGTGCTCATTCCAGGACCTGTTATATCACCAGTTACGTCGCCAATCAAACGTCTATCCACGCTGTCAACCAGCACGTCACCGTCTTGTCCTAAATAGTCTCCTTTAAACGTGGCACTTAACAAGTCAGTGCCGTTTGTGAAGATGGCAGTACCGTCTGCGTTAAGTATGTTTCCAGTCACGTTACCTGATACATTGCCAGTAACATTACCTGTGACATTACCAGTGTACTCCGCAGAAACTGTGTTGCTTCCGTTGTCAAGTATAACGGCACCGTCTGAATTTCTTACGTCTCCTGTGATATCTCCTAGAACATTGCCCGTAACCTGTCCTGTAACATTACCAAGCAACGTTCTAGTATAACTGTCTAGTAATACTCCGCTGTCTTGTCCGAGAACATCACCTGTGATATTTCCATCTACATCGCCAGTAACATCGCCTACAACATCGCCTGTTACATTGCCATCTAAATCTCCAGTGACGTTGCCGATGAACAATGCAGGAATATTTGTGCCATTGCCGCTTTCCAAAACTTTTGTGAGCCCGTCTGATGCTAAAACATCACCGATTAAATTACCAGTAAGTCTACCAGTTACATTACCCAGTAAGTTATTAACAATAAGATTATTGTTTACTTCCAGATTAAAGAAGGAACTGTCACCTGAGGCATCTACACTTACTGCGTCTATGTCGCCTATAAACTTGTTTGAAGCTGTAATGACGTGTCCATCGATATCTTTGGTAATGCTGTCAATGATTTTAGTGCTGTCGTCAGCATTCACATCACCTCTCAGCGTTCCTTCAATTTCTGTTTGCACAGTAACACTGTTAAACACACTTTGCCCAGGTCCGGATATATTACCAGCAACATTGCCAGTTAAGTTACCTGTCACGTTACCTGTTACATCGCCTGTAATATCTCCTTGGAAGCCGCCCGAACTGTACACAAATCCTGCGTCAAATCTTTCACCTTCGATCGTCCACTTGTCCAGTGTTTCGTCCCAGATAAATCTGCGAGCATCTTCGGATCCTCTGTTGATTTCTATGCCAGCATTCTGTGTGGGTGCTGTGAGGTTGTCCAAATCACTATTCAGTGTTATAATGTTATCTGCTAGCAGTATTTGTTGAGTGTCAACTGTGGTTGTGGTACCAGAAACAGTTAAGTCTCCTGTAACATTCAGTGCACCTCCTACAGATACAGTGCCGTCTGTGGTTACAGTGCTGAATTCACCTGTGTTTCTGGTTACACTGTCGCCTACTGCACCAAACACTGTGCCTGTTACTGTTAAATCTTGTGCAACGTCTACAGTTTCTAAAGAAGCTGTGCCACCCGCATTTTGAGTAATATCAGTAAAGTTGCTGGTTCCGTTATTTGCAGTGACATTACCTGTAAATACCGCATCAGTTCCGTCTGTTCCATTTTCCAATATCACAGTGTTGTTTTCGGAATACACATTACCTGTTAGATTGCCAGTGACACGTTTGGTTTGATAATTAACTATCACTGACGAATCGTCGGCAATTACGTTACCAACAATGTCTCCGTCTACGTTACCTGTAACATCGCCTACAAATCGAACATCAGCTGTAATCGTTGTGCCACGTATGCCTGCGGGATTTGCTAAACCAATAGTAGTCCCAGTAATGGCGCCTGCTCTGGCTGTGATAGTATCAGTGTCAACAGCATTGAACGTGCTAGTACCGGTGGTAACATTAACGTTGCCAATTATGTCGCCGTCCACTGTGAGATCGTTATTTACTGTTGCTCTGTCAAGTGTAACATCGCCAGTTGTTTCTAGTTGTTCAAACCAGCTTTTGCCGCCTGTTCCTCTGGCATCTAGATTTCCTTCTATGTCGCCTGTGAATACAGCATCGGTACCATCAGTGCCGGCATCTAGTATTCTTGTAAAGTCTGCACTAAACACATCTCCAACGAAGCTACCATTAAACCTCTTTTGTTGATAATCTACAATAATAGAACTGTCGTCTGCTTTTACGTTACCAAACAAGTCACCATCTACATCACCTTGCAAACTACCTCTTAACAGTCCTTCAAATCTACTGTCTGCTGAAATTATTGTACCACGAATTGTGTCAGGATTTGTCACGCCAATTTTAGTATCATCAATAAATCCGCCCGAGACATTGATAGTGTCAATGTTTGCAGTTCCTAACACGTTAAGTGTTTGTTGAACAGTAACTTCGTCTAAGTCGAACTGCTGGAATGATAAATCTCCAGTTACCGTTAAGTTATTGAATATACTGGTACCCGTACTTGTAATGTCGCCTGTGAATTTATTGGTGCCGGCATCAACTAACACTGTGGAATCGTCAGCTATGACATTTCCTCTAATGTCGCCGGATACATTGCCTGTTACATCACCGGTTACATCGCCAGTGACATCACCAATTACGTTACCTCTGTACTGTGCAGCTACAGTTGCACTTCCTGTATCGAGTACCGGTGTGTTTCCTCCTGGGAAGAATATGTCTCCAAACAGTGATCCGGTGAGATTACCTTGTACATCGCCGGATACATTGCCTGTAACATCACCAGTAACATCGCCTATTAAATCTCCTCTAAATCTTTGAGAAGCGGCATCAACCAGTATGGTTGTGCTGTCATCTGCAATCACGTTACCTGTCAAGTCACCAGATACAGAGCCGGTTAAAGTACCGCTTACATCTCCTTCAATGTCACCAACAAATCTAGAGCGTGCAGTAATAATATTACCTGTGATATTGCCATTAGCAACATTAATACTTCCTGTATCAACTATTACATCGCCGTCTGTTACTTGTAACTGTGTTGCCTTAATCGTAGCAGGAGTGGTTGTACCGATATTTGTGGCGTTAATATTACCACCTTTTATATCTACTACTTCGAGTGTAGAAATACCGTCGACATCTAAATTTCTTCCTACCGTTAAATCAACATTTATATCAGCATCGTTAATGTTTAATGCCGCAAATTGCAAGTCACCAGTGACTTCAATGTCGTTAAATCTGCTTATTCCTGAAGATGTAATATCACCCTGAATATCACCGATAAAGCTGGTATTTGCTCTTACAACACTGCCTGTTATATTTCCGCTAGTTGCTTCGATTATAGACGAGCTGTCTTGCCCGATAACATCGCCGCGCAATATTCCTGTGATTTCTGTTACAACATCAATGCTGTTGAAACTAGAGAACCCGTTAGATGTTACATTACCAGTAAGGTTGCCTGTAACGTTTCCTGTAAATGCTGCAGGAACTGCATTTGATCCGTTGTTTAAAATCCTAGTGCCGTCTGCATTAAAAACGTTGCCGGTTAAATCCCCTACTAGTCCAATGTCAGCAGTAAATGTATTTGCACGTACTTCTCTGTTGCCAAAGTTCCAGTAACCGTCGTCGTCACCAGAATTTTCAGTCCACTTGAGACTGACATCAGTTAATGTACCACGGTCTATTTCAATACCAGATGTAGTTTGGCTAACACCAGCACCAGTTTCACCTTTGTTTAAGGTAATAGTATTATCATTTATTTCTAAGTCGGTAGTCTGTACTGCTGTAAGTCCGCCGGTAACTGTGAGATCGCCAACAACAGTTAAATCTCTATTCACTGTTACATTGTTGAATGTTGAACCACCCGACGTTGCGGTTACATTGCCATTGACATCTGCATTTACTGTTGCTGAATTTGCATCAACAATTACCGTGCTGTTTCTTCCAATTACATTACCTTCTATGTCTCCAGTAACATGAGCAACCAAGAATGCATCTGACCCGTCCGTACCAGAATCTAATATCCTAAAGGCTCCATTTGCGGAATACACATCGCCAATTAACTCGCCTGTGACATTACCAGTGACATTACCTGTGTATTGTGCAGGAATGCCGGCGCCTCCTGAGTCTAGGATTTTCTGAGATGCGCTATTAAATATATCGCCTGTTAAGTCACCAGTAACATCTGCTGTAATCTGTCCACTAGCACTGCCTAAATCAATACTTCCTCGAACGTCAATGTTATTAAACACAGATGTGCCTGTTGTAATATTAACATTACCTTCAATATCGCCTACAAACTTAGCTGCCGCAGAAATTGTGTTACCTTGAATGTTTTCTGTAAGTGCGTCTAGCATCACAGTGCTGTCACTGGCAATAACACTGCCTCTTAAATTACCAACAATTTCGGTTGCAACACTGACCGTGTCAAACGTAGATATGCCAGTACTTGTAATGTCTCCTGCTACGTCGCCTATCACATTACCTGTGAGGATAGCAGGACTAAATCCGTTTCCAGTTTCTAATATTTTTGTTGTGCCATCAATTGCAAATACATCACCAGTTAAGTTACCTGTAACGTTTGCTGTGATCTCGCCTGTTGCTCCTGATAAATCAATTGCTCCCCTAACAACAAGATCGTTAAAGAAACTTGTGCCTTCGTCGATATCGACATTGCCTTCTAAGGGTCCAATGAATTTTGTTGCTGCGGTAATTGTTGCGCCTTGAATGTTTTCCGTAATCGCATCAATCATTACAGTGCTATCACTAGCAACTACACTACCTCGTATGTCGCCGAGAATCTGCTCTCTAACTTGAATGCTGTCAAATACAGAAAGTCCAGGGCCATCAATGTTACCTTGTAAGTCAAACACAGCATTTCTTACTGTGGCGCCTAAAAGGTTTAGTTCTCCGCTAAACGAACTATTGCCCGATGATTGAATATTAGCAGTAGCTTCGCCAGTAAATGATCCTTGTAGATTACCGTAAATAGTCTTGGTTAAATTGTCAATAATTAAACTGGAATCTTCTGCAATTACATTGCCGCGAACATCGCCTACCATTACACCGCCGAGATCAATATCTACAAAACTGGATGTGCCTCTAGATATAATGTCGCCTTCGAAACGAGTAGATGCAGTAATTAGTGTTCCGTCTACTGTGGTAAATTTAGCTTCTCTAGGGGTAGTAATACCTATTGAAGCATTTTCAATTATACCTGCGCCTATGTTTACTTGTGACAGGCTTGATGTACCAGTTACATCTAGATCGTTTAGAACTTCAATATCTGCAGTGTTAATTTTGGCAATATCTAGTTCTGGAAAATCTAAGGTTCCTGTAACTTCAACATTATGGAAATACGAAGTACCGTTTTCACTAGCAGTGGTTCTTGCGTCTACATTTCCTATTACGGTACCTGTGATATTACCTACTACATCACCTACTAAGTCTCCAAACAGATTACCAGTGAATCCGTCTATGATTTTTGAACTGTCTAGGGCAAATACATCTCCGTATAATTCGCCTTCTGCTCTACCTCTAAATAATCCTTCTACTTCACCTTCTACATTACCTATCAGTCTAGCAGGAATTGTTGTTCCGTTGCCTGACTCAAATACTTTAGTTGCTTGATCCTGTGCATAAATGTCACCAATCAAATTACCAATGACATCACCTGCTACGTTACCTGACAACGAACCTACCGTAAATGTACCTGCAACGTTAACATCATTAAAGTTAGAAATGCCTGTGTCAATGTCAACATTGCCCTGTAGTGTTCCAATAAATCTACCAGTATCCGCATCAACAATAAGGCTTGAACTTGCATCATACACACTTCCATACAACTCACCCTGCACAGTTCCGTCCATGGTTCCTGTGAGACTGCCTTGCAGATTACCAAAGAATGCGTCGTTGGCTGTAATTGTTGTACCAGTTATTGCTCGTGCGCCTGCGGCATCTTGACCTATACTGGTATTGTTTATTGTGCCGCCATTAATATCAACACTCGATAAAGTAGACAACCCATTTACATCAATGTTGTTATTGACCAATATTGAATTAATATTGAGAGTGGTAAATGTTAAATCGCCTGTGAATGTAGCCGCGCCGTCCACTATAAGGTTTGTGATATTTGCTGCATCAATGTTAGCCGCTGCAATCTCAGCGGTGGCAAGTGTGCTTACTCCAGAACTGGTAATGTTACCTGTTACATCACCTGTGAGTGTGCCTGTAACATTACCAGTTACATTACCAGTAACATCACCTACTAGATTTGCATTTACTACTTCGTTAAATGCATCAACAATAACAGTGCTGTTATCTCTCGATATTACGTTTCCTTCCAGGCTGCCTTCTACGTTTGCATACAATGCTCCTGTTACTGTGAGATTGCCAAAGGAAGCATTTGCAGAAGGGGCACTAAAATTATTGTTTACAATTACATCGTCAGCAACAACGTCTACAGGATTAGATCCCGAACCTAATGTTACACCTTGTATAATACCACCGGTAATATTTGCATTTTGGAATTCAGTATCACCGCTTACTAGCAATCCGCCGCCGACGGTTAAATCGCCGCCAAAGTCTACATCCGACTGAACAGACAGCGTGCTAAAGTTTAAATCGCCTTGAACAATAATATTGTCAAACCTTGAAGTACTACCCGCCGCTGCTTGGAATTCACCAATAAATAACGGAGCTTCTATTTGTCCGATTGCTGTGATTGTGCCTGCTGTTAATTCACCTGATGCATTTATCACAGCACCGTCGATAGTACCGCCGTTAATGTCTACATTTGCAAACGTGCTGGTTCCTGTGCTAGTGACATTACCTTGGAGATTACCTAAAATTGTGGTTGCAACATTCAAATCGCCGGTTATGTTAACATTGTTAAATGTGCTATTGCCGCCGGTAGCTTCTACATTACCTATTAGATCTGCTGTTACTTCTCTAGTGTCTACATTTACAATAATGCTAGAGTCATCTGCTTGAATGTTACCATTTACGTCGCCTGTGTGGAATCCTGTGCTGTTACCTACAAGATCACCATTGAAAATAGTAGTAGCTCCAGACGTGTCCACAACTCTTGTGCTATCTGATCCTAACACATTTCCAAATAAATCACCGTAAATAAGTCCACTTACACTAATGTCCTGCTCAAAAATTTCATTGACATCTGTGCGTGCTATCTGTAAAATATCAACACCGTCTAGTGTGTCTGCATCAACATTAAGAGCATCTAGATAAGGTTTTGTTACTCTATTGTCAATAAACCCTTCTACGTCGCCTTCTGTTAAAGTAAATGCCGTGAATGTACCAGTGTCTGGATCATATTGTAAATCGCCTGAAGCTGCCAGTGATTGTCTTACACGAGTCCTTGAAAAATATGCACTTTCTTGTCCTGAAAATTCGTCGCCCGGAGTAGGGTCTAAATCTGTTCCGGTATCTTCGGGCACTTCTGTGGTTGTAATAGTATCTAATCTTTCATCTAGTATAGAAAGACTGGCGCCAACATTGCCGCCGCCTACTGTTGATACGTCTGCTATCTGTGACGAACTTAAACTGGAAAAACTAATCCAAGCTGCGTCAAGTCCGGGTTCAGCATTTGCATCTGCTCCTGACACTGCTACCCATACAGCATCTTCGTGTGTAACAACAGCTAAGGGCGGATATATTTTATTTGTTTCCCATGCACCGTATGCAAAGAAACCACTGCCTAAAGGAGTCCATCCTTCAGACTGATCCGGGTCGTTTCCAATCTGTCCGTCGGCTGTGCTAACATAAGTGGCACCCAGATAATAGACTACGTCAAAAGAGTTGTAAGTTAAAGCAGAATCGTATTCGCCGCGAACATTGAATGTGTTTTGGACCAGGGAGTCTTCGTCCAAAAATGCACCAACCAGTATGTTTACATCGCCGCCATCTGTTTCTGCCAGTAATTTATCGCCTGGCTGTAAATTAATTGTTTTTGTGTACTCAAAGGAGCTCTGTGGCTCAACTTCAAATATCGTAAAGGCACGTGTGCTGGGCTCTGAAGCATCGTAGTAGCTGAGGGTTACTTTCACCGTTTCGTTTGGTGAGACGCCTTCATTAAGAACAGCAATAGTATGAATATTACTTTCTTTGTCTATTGGACTTTCATATACTACGGCTTGATTTTGACCGGTTACTTTCGTATTACCTAAAAATGACATTTATTAACAACTCCCAAAGATTAGTGCCATAACTCGTGCTTGACGTCTTGCCCTTTGCTTTGTAAAATACAAATTTTCATCGCCCTCTCTGAGATCATCGGTTGTGTGGTTTTCGATGCTTGACACCTGACCATTTAAGAAACCGTTGAATTCTCCATAGGTTGAATCTACAAGTTTGGAAGAGTCCTGTCCGAACACATCTCCTTGGAAATCACCAATAAATCTATCTGCGGATACAGTGCCCTCAACTTGGACTTTGTCTAGTCCATTGTCGAAATCTGTTCCTACTAAAATTGCTCCGCTAGATTCTGCCAGTCGAACGTTGCCGTCAGTGAATACCTCTATGCTGGGTACTCCTGATTGCTCGTTTACTGAAAAAACTGAGCCTTCTAGCGTGTCTGTAATTTTGACCACATTTCCAGAGTCCCCTTGTATGCTGAGAACACCATTGTCGTCCATTACTGCTAGAATTGAATTGTCAGAATTTGTGCTTTTGAAGTCAACATTCTGCGTTTGCAGCCCGTTTTTGACCACAAAACGTTTCGTATTCGCCATCGGTTCCACTCTCCCCAATTAGGCTATTGTAACGTATTTAGCCAAAACCGATTATATGGGTATAGAATTGTGTCTTATGAGAAGTGTTAAGGTATAGACGAATCACCAATAACATCTACAGCCAGCATCAGCGTTTGTGATACTCTGTACGTTGTGGTGAATTCTGTGAGGTTGGTTGCTTTCAGTCGCACAGTGTTGTTCACTATGTCAACGTCAAATTCTGCTATAGGATCTTCGGTGGTTGTTAGCACACCGAACTCGGTTGATGTAGCTGTGGTATTGTTATGAGCAACTAGTAGTTCTGTGATTTGGCGCTCGTTGTTGTCTTCGTCTTGTGCTTGAATAACAAATTTTGCACTGCCAAATTTTATTTTGTCAAATGTAGCAATTACACCGGAACTGGCGCTCGATGTTGAATCATCGTATACTACTGTTTGAACATTACCTTTTAACTGAAAGCCGTCATTGAATTTGATACTTTCTGTAGCTTCATCGTATTCAATATTTGTGGTACTAGAACTTACACCGCCTTTAATAAAAACCAGTTCGTTTTCTTCACCATTTAAACTTAATTGATCTGGAGACAGCCAAGCTCTGTTTCCTTCTGTGTCTGAGGTTAAGAAGTAGCCATCGGCTGGAGGAACGCTGAGATTTGGTTCTGAACTGGCAACGTCAAGAAAAGAGTATCTGTCCGGACTCTTTACGTCGGCTTCAGTGGGTGGTATTGCTTTTACTCTATTGCTTAATAATCCAATGCCTCTAGACATCTTCGGTTTCCAGGAGACTCAAACTTAATCTTACATCAGATTGAGGTGTTGGACCAACCGCACGACACTTAATACTGTCATTGGCGTTAACAACGAGTCTTCCTAGAATTGCACTGTTACTTTGATTTCCTCTAATACGAAAATCTCTCACAAGAGGTAGTTCCTTGCCTGTGAGGCTGTTGAAATAACTGAACGTTACGTCATAGTCTTCTGACGAAGTGTTTACCAGTTGAGCATTAATAACAATTGTAGTAATAGTACCAGGACAGGTATAAATGATTTCATTTACACTTGTAATTACTGTGTTAATCGCTTTAAATGTATTATTAGCCATTCATTAATCCTTGACTCATATTCTAATGTGCTACTAGGTATTTAGTAGAGTTTTTTCCCCTGGAAATAAAAAGTGGTTTCTTAATAGAAACCACCATCTACGTTATGCTCTGTTCCTTCAATTACAATGTTACCTTTCACTACCAAATCATTATTCACTGTGGTTGTTCCAAAGCTAGAGCCAATGTTAATGTCAGTGCCTTGTCCGGCAAAGTTTACAATTTCAGCAACAGTGTCAATCAAGTTAAATACAGGATTTTGTGTAGTGAGATTGTTGACCGATACAGTACCATCTACACGCAATCTTTCGCCTAAGTCTGTCGAATCTGATGCACCAACAATGATTTGATCTAAAAATGTTTTAGTTCCTTCAAATTCCTGATCCCCGTCTAGGGTAACGAATGCACTTGTATCAACATTAAGTCTACTATCAAAGTCGACATTTAAACCGTCTCCAATAACAACCCAACGACGTGTTCCGTCTACACCTGATGCGGCAAGACCTGTGTCTTTGTTATTTTGAAGATCTTCAGCAAGACTGACATCTGGAACCCCCCAATCTGGTTCGGCGTTCTCTAAGTCAAGAAAATCATAACGATAATCTTCTGCTAGAGTAGCTGGGGTCTTTTTGACCCGATTACTTAGTAGTCCAATATTATGCATTTAGTGACTCCAATAAGCTCAGTGTTAACACTAGCGAATCATTTGTGCTAGCCACTGTTCGTAAACTGTTTGATTCTTCAACTACCAGCTTACCTGTGATAGGGCTGGTAGCATCATTTCCTGGAATTACAAATCCTTTTAACAGTTCAGTTTGGTCCGCTGTGAACGAATCAAAGTGAAGAAAGTCAACTGCTACAGGTGTTTCCGTGATGTTTGAGATCTGCGCCATCAAAATAATCGCAGTCTTGCCTTCTGGAACAGTGTAGACAATTTCGTTAATGTCTGTAATCTCTTGTGTTACTGTTTTAAATACATTTAACGGTTCGGCCATTTTATTTTATCCTCTTATTATTGTAGTGACAATATGTATGGTGTTAATACAGCAAACAGTGATCTATCAAATGTGTCACCAGTGATAGTACCTGTTGCTCGTTCAATAGTCAAGCTGTTACCAATCTTGAAGTCACCTGTCTGGTCCGTACTTGTAAAGTACACCTTACCTTCGTTACTTTCAACAACTTGCTGTTCCTGGATTGGCTGTCCACCTTTGTACGGTACTGCTTCATTAATGTTCGTACCTGAACCTACCCACTCAAACGTCTGTCCTGATGCAGTAATCAAACTGGTCTGGTGGAATGTAGCTCTTTCGCCAATCTTTGGAATTCCTCCTGTAGCAATGTTAACGTCAAACGTTACTGTGCTTGAGTATCCATGCTGTATTAGGTTTACAATTACCTTAAACAGATCTTCAATTCTGTCTGACTGTGCAGAAGATGCCGCAGGAAGTGATAGATCCTGTGCAACTGCTGTTTGCAACGGACTTAGTTCAATGTTAATAACTGAGTCTTTGCACAACTCTCTTATATAGTCAAACGTTCTTACAGTAGCTTCCTTAGTTGGTACTGGAATCTGTAAGAATCCGCCATCGAAGTATTGCTCTGCCGCTAGATGCGCCTGTGAGTTACCCAAGTAGAATATATCGTAGCATACTGCATCTACAATGTATCTGATATCTCTTTCACATCTTTCTTGTACATATGCATAGTTAGCTTCAATAAACTCTGTAACTGACTGCTTGATTAGAGCTTTCTCATTTTGCAGAGTGTTATGTGCTGTTACCAACTTGCTGTTAACCCAACTTAGATCTGGCTGTTCTTCTGGATTAGAAGAGTCTCCAATATCGCCTTGTGTATTATCAATCCACTTGATGATATCTTCAATCAAAGAACCTGCTTTGATCGATGCCGCATCGCCGCTTGGTGATCCGCCTGTAGTATCTTGGGTTTCCACAGTGTTCTTGGCTGTAATAGAAGTGTTACTGGCAACGCTCTGTACAATTTGCTCTAGATACTCATAAGCTGCCTTTGTGGCATTGATTTCTCTAATGCTTCCTAGCTGGTTAACACCTTCGTCGGAGAAGTAACTTCTACCTACAACAGTTGTTTCTAAGTTGCCGCCGTATGTCAAATCGTAACGCACAGCGTCCACAATGTAGTTGATATCTCTGCGGCACTTGGTTTCTAGATAAGCAAAGTTTTCTTCAATGTATGTAGTAACCTGCTTGACCAAGTTAGCACGCTCACTGATAAACTGATTGAAAATAGCCTGCTTGGTTCTATTATCATTATCACCAACTACCCAAGTAATTAATGGATATTCTTCAGTTGGTGCAGAACTGTTATCTTCAATAATTGTTATGATATCATCTATAAGACTGCTAGCTCTTAGTGCACCAGACGCATTTGAAGCATTACCAGTTGTGTCTTGTGTTAATCCATCAACTGTGTTTAGATCACCTTCTGCATCTGGATTAAGTAGAGCAACTTGTTCTAACAAGCCGCTCAGATAGTTGTAAGCATCTAAGGTTGCTGTGATTTCGTCACTCTCAGTTCCAAGCTGTTGTACACCTGCATCTGAATAATATGCACGACCTGCAACTAGAGTTTCTAGATTGCCGCCATATGTTAAGTCATAGTTTACAGCGTCTAAGATATATCCTAAATCACGTGTACATTTACCGTCACGATCATAATCGCCGGCTACACCTGGATGATTATCTTCAATGTACTGTTTAACTTGTGCAATAATCCAAGCTCTATTCTTTGCAATGTTCTCGCGTGCATTGAAGTAGCCTGGCAGATATGAATCTACTGCATTTTCCGTATTTTCATAGTTGTTTGGACTAGGAATAGTAAACGAACTAGGTACTGCACTTATACCGTCATTGATAATAGTGTTAATTAACGCAATATTACTGTCAATGCTGGCTTTGGCAGTATCAGCATCTGCATTTGTTTGAATAACTAACGCTTTTAGCAATGTTCCAAGATATGTAAATGCTGCTGTAGTTGCTGCCTTCTGTTCTGCTGGAAGAACTCCACTGCTCTGTCTCAAATAAGAACGTCCTGCTGTGATCGAACGGAAGTTTGATCCAAATACCATGTCATAGCTGACTGCATCAATTACTAATCCAGTGTCTCGCTCACAAGTTTCTCTGTCATAGCCTAACAGTGGGAAGTTTTCGCTAATATAAGCCACAACTTCCTCTACAATGAACTGTCTGTTTGCCACAATAGCATTAGCAGCAATTGCATAATCTGCATTACTAGCATTGCCTGTTCCACCTGTTGGTGTTGGTAGACTTGGCACTGGAGCACTGCTTACTAGTGTTGGGTAAACACTTAGTGAACCGCTTTCGTCACCTGTCAACGTATCTGCGGCGTTTGTGGTAAATGTTCCGCTAACAGTAATCAATGTAATTGAAGTACCGTTTTCCTTCTTGACTTCGCCACTTGCTCCGCTGTTCAACTGTGTAATGATCTCACCTTCAACAACGTTAGCCGGAGCATTCAGTGTGAGTGTAGTGTCAGGACCTGTGTCAAGTATCTGAATGATGTCATTCATTCTGTCTTCAATTGCCTGCTTGGCTCCTGCATCACCTTCTGAACCTGTTGCCTTGGCATAAATCTGTCCGCCCATTCCTTTGAAGAAAGGTGAACCGTACCATATTTCTGTGGTATAGTTGCCAGTTAGGTCAAGTTCAACTTCGCGTGTGGTTGCAGTAGCAAAGTCTCTTTCATAATCTTCCTGCGTTACTTCAATGCCGTCTAGGAAGAACTTCACGCCTTGAGCATAGCCTTGGCCGCCTACTTGCAGTGTGCCGTTTTCATTCTGACCAAACACCAGCGGATGTCTTAGATCACCGTAGTACACATTAGAAATGTCATCCTGGTTAAATCTATACTTAGCGCCTGGCTCTAGCTCAATGACTGGTCTTTCAACTCCGTCAATGTGGAATGAACCTGTCTTAGCTAGACCGTAGCTGTCATCTTCAACTGTAACTGTGAACTCTTTGTCTACTTGTTGTATTCCTGAAGCTGACAGTGTTTCAGCTGATACTGCATCTGCCGCAATCACTTTCAAGAACTGGAATGCTGCCAGTGTTGCTTTCTTCTGCGATTCTGTTACAACAGCAGCACCTTCTCTGTAATAAGAACGTCCTGCTGTGATTGAACGGAAGTTTGATCCGAACATCATATCGTAACCAATAGCATCTAGCACAAGACCAATGTCACGCTCACAGGTTGCTCTGTCATAACCGATTAGCGGGAATGTTGTGTTAATAAACGCAACTGCTTCTTTTACGAAGAACTCTTTGTTAGCCTGAAGAATATCTTTGGCTTTTCTGCGATCTTCTGTGATGCCCACTGGATCATTGAACTGGATTGTGTCAAGCTCTGCAAGAGCCGCACCAGTAATCACAGCACTTAGTTCGCCTGTTGCACTAGCTACTACAGTGTTAGAGTCTGCTGTGTTAAATGTTCCACTAACTTCAATCAACTCAACTGTTGTAGCGTCAGTAACATTGTCTTTGACTCTACCAAATGCTTTAGTACCTGCTTGTCTTACAATTTCATTCTTGCTCAGTGTAACTGGTGTGCTGAATGTAACTGTTGTAACCAAACCATTAGCCATTGTGCGAAGAACATCTTCGAATCTAGCCAACAGTCTTGCGTACTCTGCTGTATCACCGTATACTTTGGTGGTTGTTTTTGCATTCTGAATTGCTTCAACTGGAGTAATTGCTCTCTTAGCTGGAGTGTCGAATGTTCCAGGTGCAACTGTAGCAGTGAAGAACGGATCTGTTAATACTTTCTTAACTTCGTCTCTCAAGAACTCAATGGCTCTGATTGTTTCTGGAAGCTGTTCTTCAAACACAACACTTGCGCTTGCACGATAATAACTGCTTCCAGCTAACAGTGACTGATAGTTAGAATTCATAATCGTGTCTTCTAGCACAGCATTTAGAATCAAGCCAATGTCTCTTGAACACTTGAACTGATCATATTTGAATGTTGTGTAACGATCTTCGATAAACTGTAGCACTTCTGCTTTTGCATTTTCTTTGTTAGCAAGAATGCTGTCAAAGTCATTTTGCAATGCAGTTGCGGCCCAGTCAATTGCTGGAAGCTCTTGATCTGGAAGATTGTTAGTGCCTTGCTCGTCAATTGTGGCAATAACAATTGCCAACAGTGTGCTCAATCTGCTTGCTTCGATTGTGGTTGCAACGGCACCTGAACTGTCTCCTGTATCTTGTGATTCAGTGTTCTTGGTGCTAGTAACCACTGTGTTACCAAGCACAACATCGCTCACCACATCTTGCAGTCTCTTGTATGCTTCTAGTGTAGCACGAGTTTCTTTTTCGTCACTGCCTAGTTGATTGATTGCGAACGAGAAGTAGCTTCTTGCAACTTCACGAATAGCACTGTTACCACCGTACAATACGTCATAGCTTAGTGCATCAACAATGAATCCTACATCACGCTTACAACGTGTTCTGTCATAGGTTCTTTCTGGGAAGTTCTCTAGCAAGAATGCATTTATACTTGTTCCAAACGATGTGGCTTCAGCAAAGATTGCATCACCTGCGGCAACATACTCTGCGTCTGCCCACGTGTATGACGGATAAGTTGGTGTGGATGGCAAGCTATCTGTGTTACCATCTGTGATTACAGTCACAATAGTGTCAATGTATCCGTCGATGCGTGTTTGTTCTGTTGCACCTGCCTCTCCTGAAAGGATATTTGCAATTAATGTCTTGAGATTATTATAAGCATCAATTGTGGCAGTAGTTTCTACCGAGTTAGTGCCTAGCTGGCTAGTTGTGCCTACAAAGTATGCATCGGCTGCAATGTTTGTAGCACTGTTACCGCCATACAGTACGTCATAGCTCAGTGCGTCTAGGATAAATCTTAGATCTCTTTCACAGCTTACTTGATTGTATGACAATTGTGTATTAATATAGTTAATTGTGGAATCAAGTATTCTGTGCTCGTCGTTTCTAACCTGTACACGAGCATTAATTAGATCTGAATCTGCAAATCCTACACTTGGAAGAACTTCAACACTTAGAGTGTCTAGTGTACCAGTTCGAACTGCATCTTCGATCTCTTGTAGTAATCCGTCGATCAAATTACTTTCAACTGCTGTTGCGTCTGCACCTGATAGATCGGCTGTTAATGTGTTAGGGGTAGTACCTGTAATTGTCGGTGATACCGATGGATTAACAAGAACCTCTTTGGCTTTGTTTGTTAAATGTGCATATGCATCTGCTGTGATAGTTCTTTGATCTGCTGGTAGCTGATCAATAGTAGTACCTTCAAAGTATGCTTGCGCATTCAGTCTTGTACCTAAGTTACCACCATACAACACGTCAAATGTAATACCGTCGAGAATATATTTGACATCTCTTTCACAGCGTGTTTCATCGTAATCCAAACTTGGATCATTAGTTCCAATAAACGCTTTAACTTCAGCAACAAGGAAGTCTTTGTTATTAATAAGTCTGTTGGCAGCCGCAATTGAATTAGCAATTACTCTTCCAGCGTATGCTGTAGTTCCTGGATAGCTTGCTGGACCAATGTTTCCGTCTCCGTCTACGTCAAAGTTAATAGCATCTGCAACACTTGCACTATCACCTGGAACTTCTGCACTTACTGAACCATTTTCAATGATATCAAGCACTTCGTCAAAGTTAGCAGTCAGTCTATTCACTGCATCTGTGTTAGCAGTACCGTCACTTACTTTGAACTTAACGTCTGACAGTTCAAGAACTCTAGCTTTCAGATATCTGATAGCATTTAAAGTAGCACCCTTTTGATTACTGTTTAACAGCTCTGAATTGCTACCTCTTTGATACGAAATGCCTGCGTATACAGAATTGTAGTTAGTACCAAGTACCATATCAAGTGCAACCGCGTCAAGAATCAATCTGCTGTCTCTGCGACACTTGTCTTGGTCATATGTACCTACAAGATTTGAGTTAGCTTCAATGAATGCAATAGTGTCTGTGACAATTGCATCTTTGTTTGCTTGGATTAAATCTTTGGCACTGATTACTGCCGCTGTAGCGTCTGTTGGGTTTGGATATACCACTGTATCAGCCGCAGATGGTCCATTTGAGAAAATATCAATGATTTCGTCAATTGCATCATCTACACGCTTGATAACTTCATAGCTTGGGAAACCAGTTGGCTTTTCAGCTATTGCGTGATTCATAAACTTGTTAGGCATATAGAATGTAACACCTGGATACTCAGTGAACACGTGAATGTGTGCACCTGCACCTAGTGTAGCATTTGATCCGTCGTCTGCCAGTTCTGCAGCCGCTTGATCGGTGTATAATGGATAGTAATATCCTTCACCGTTGCCCATTGGAGTAATGTTGTCAGTACCGAACACATAGAAAGGACCTGTGGCAGTTTGATTGCCGTTAACATCGCTTAGAGCAAACATTAACTTCTTAAGCTGTTGATATGCAGCAATAGTAATGTCTTTCTGTGCATAGTTTTGAACTTTGTTAGCATTGGCTCTTTGATATGCAAGACCTGATGTAACGCTGTTATAGTTTGTGCCCATAGCAACGTCAAATGCAGTACCAACAGTTATGATACCTACGTCTCTTGCACACTTATCAATGTCGTATGTAAAGTTAACAAATTCGTCATTTACATATGCAACCACTGTGTCTGCAAGTCCTGTCTTAGCAACAGCTGAGGTAACCGCACCTTCACTTGCACTAACAAATGTGTGTGCACTTGTTTCAGGTGATGTTCCTACATTCACGGTGATTGTGGTTTGTGTAACATTTTCCACAGTAAGATCTGTATTGTATGCTGCTTCCTTGGTTCTTGGATGACGCAGTACGTTTAGATTGCCGTCACTGCCACAAGTAAATGCTAGACTTTCTTCCTTCAGTCTAATCTTGTCGCCATACTCGTATGGATGTGGACCAATTTCCAGTGTCATAATACCTGTTACAGGATTGTATGCGGCGCCATATGGAGTAAATGTGTTCTTGGCAGTTTCTTGTGCAATTTCCACGAAATCTCTCTGTAGATTTGCATCTGCCCAAGTGATAACAGGATATTCTTGTACAGGAAGTCCTGTGATATTGCCAACCTTAATTACTTCGATAATAATATCAATCAATGCTTGGTATCTAGTTACTTCGGCTGCTGATCCAGGATCACTTTCGATTTTTTGTACTAGATTATGCCCAGGGGTAGGTGTAACTTCGTCACACACTACTATCTTAGCAATTAGATCTTTTAGATGAACATATCCGTCTATAGTAGCATCAGCCTGCCCTTCTGCTAGCTGATCAATTGTGCCAACAAAGTAGCTCTTGGCTGCTTGTACAGTTGCAGAATTACCACCATACAGTACGTCAAAGTTAATAGCATCGATAATAAATTCTACATCACGCTTGCACTTTGATTCTACATAATCTAAATTAGGATAGTTGTTATTAATATACTGTACAACATCTGTGGCAATAAATTCTTTGTTGATTCTCAACTGATCTTTTGCATCAGTTTGATCTTGTGTTGCATTAGCTGGGTTGTTTAGCTCAATGTTTTCTACAACACCTGCGTCATCTGTTGAATCGTATGTGCTGTCATATGTAAATGCACCGTCAAGAATGTCAAGAACAACATCAATCAGTCTGGTCATTCTTGCACGACCTTGTGTACTCAGCTTGGTTAGCTCATCTACTTTTTCTTTTAGATGTGCAATAGCCGCTACAGTTTGAATCTTCTGACCTGTTAACACTTCGCTAGCATTAGCTCTTTGATATGCAAGACCTGCTGTGATAGTGTTGTAGTTGGTGTTTAACACTGTGTCAAGATTTACAGCATCAAGAAGCAATTGAGTATCTCTTAGACATTTATCTTCGTCATACGTGAAGTTTGTGAACTGATCGTCAATCCAAGCAATAATCTCTTCTTGGATAAATGTTCTATTGCCTTGGAGCAAAGTATGTGCATCTTGTGTGTTTTGAGCTACGCCTACAGGCATTACAAAATTCAGTGCATTAGCTGCTTGTCTAGTGCTGGTTGCGCCGTTTTCGAAAATGTCAATCAGTTCGTCGAATGCCGCAGTTGCACGAGCTTTACCAAGATCTGAAAGTCCGGAAATTTCAAGAACTTCGTCTTTTAGATATTTAATAGCTGCCAGTGTTTGTGGAAACTGCTCTGCTTTTACTTTTGCAATGCTTGCACTACCACGCTGATAGCTTAATCCTGCAATAATTGAATTGTAGTTTGTGCCTAGTGCAACATCCATCGACACTGCGTCTAGAATTAAACCTACGTCTCTAGCACATACTTCTTCGTCAAAGCGGAACTCACGGAAAGTAGTATCAATAAACTTAATTGTCTTAATAGTCAAGTTCTGTCTTTCTGCAAGTATCTTTTCTCTGATTTCGTTGCCTGCCGCACTTTGATTTTCAAAGTCTGGGTCAATGTTATCAATAAAGTCGTTAATGAAATAATTTCTTCTTACAACACTAGACAACACTTCAAACAGCTTTTGAATTCTCAAAATTTCTGTAATTGTTGTTGCAGTTGTGCTTGTATCCTGTGCAACGAAGTTTGGATCGTTCTGATTTTGCGTAGGAACAACCCTGTTTGAACGAAGCACGTCACCTATTCTATCTTCTAGCAAATCAAGTGCGTCGCCTGTTGCTCTTCTCTGTAGATCAGGAATTACAATTTGTCCTCTGCTGTTATAATATTGCTTGGCAGCCGCGAAACTCTGGCTGTTGCCTTTGTAAAGAGTGTCATATACTACTGCATCGATAATGTAGCCTAAGTCTCTTTCACAAGTTGCTTGATCATATGCAAAGTTTGATTCGATAAAGAAAGTAACATCTTTTTGTAGATCGCCTTTTTCTCCTTGCAGAATAAGATGATCAGTATACAATCCTTGATTAGAGAATCCAACTGGGTAAGCAATGTTGGCATCATAACCGTCTACCCAAGTTAGTACTGGCTCTTCTTCTTGAGGTTCTGAACTATCATTTTCGATAATAGTGATAATATCTTCTACCAAAGATCCTGCTCGTGTAGCTGCAGATGCACTATATGTTGCAACGCCTGATCCTAAAACTTGATCAACTGCTGTTTGCAATTCTGTAACATCAGTGTTAGCACCGATCTGTCTTACTAAATCTCTTAGGAATCTGTACGACTCAACAGTGGCAATTACTTCTGCTCTGTTAACTCTTACATAACCCCTGTTAATGTACTCTTGATAATTTGCTCCGTCAACTGATTGTGTAAGAGCTTCATCTGTGTAAAGTTGGAATGTAGTTTCGTCTACAACTTTAACAAAGAATGTCTGTGCATTTAGACGAATAGGACCATTTAGGTCAAACAGTGTAACAGTAAATGCATCTCTTAGGCCATGCTCTTCTTCGGTGCTAATCGTGATTGGGTTACCTAAAGTAACACTGGCAATATCTACGTCTACAAACTGAGATCCCAGTTGATCAACATCACCGTCTGCGGCAGCTACTACGTCTGAGAAGTAGCTTCTTCCCGCAATAAGTGTTTCTAGGTTGCCGCCATATGTTAAATCATAAACCACAGCATCTAGAATATAGCCAATGTCTCTTGAACACTTTCCGTCGTCGTCGTAAGTTTCTGAAACTTGTGGGAATTCGTTTTCAATATATTGCTTGACTTCTGCTGTGATAAAGTCTCTGTTGTTGTCAATGTTAGAAATAACATTTGCAATAGTCGTATCACTGGCATTACCTGTACCGCTTGTAGGTGTTGGTAAATCGTAGTCTGAAGGGACTCTGCTGATACCGTCTTGGATGATATCCACAATTAGATTCATGTTGTCTTCAATTCTTTCAATAGCTACAGTTTCTGAAACAATTGCTTTCATTAGGTCTTTTAGGTGCAAGAATGCACTCACAGTAGCTGCTTTTTGCTCTGGAGGTACAACAGTGTCGCCAATAACTTCAGTTTGTTCTACTGTTACAGTGCCGCCGTAGCCGCCGTAGCTGGTAGTTTCGCCGGTTGTAACTGTGGTGCTATTGCTACCAACATTCAATGTTGTTGTGGTTGGATCACTGGTAATCAATGTGCCAGTAACACCTGATGTTGTAGTAAACAGAGGTCTGTCAGTAGCAACACCTTGTAGGGCACCGCGCAGATACGAACGTCCTGCTGTGATAGAACGGAAGTTTGATCCAAACATCATGTCATAGCTGATTGCATCAATTACTAATCCCACATCTCTTTCGCAAATTTCTCTGTTATAACCCAGCAGTGGATAATTTTGATTGATGTATGCGATACCTTCAGCAATCAAATAATCTTTGTTAAGCTGAATATTTGTTTGTGCTCTGGTAATTTCCGGAAATACTCCAGTTGGAGCTGGAAACTCAATTAATCCGCTAGAGTCGTAATCTGCAAATCCATTTTCAATAATTTCTAACACAAGATTAAAGTTAGCATCAACTCTTTCGTATGCTAGTCTGTCAGCGTCTGAACTGGCTGCACTTGGAGGATCAAGCAATGCAAGGACTTCTGTTTTTGCATACTCTAATGCTGCTAGCGTTTCTTCTTTTTGGTCTGAAATCACAAGTGCTGCTGTTGAGCTACCATATGTTCTACCTGCCACAACACTCTTATAGTTTGTGCCAAATACCATATCGTCGATAACTGCTTCGATAATCAGTCCTGTGTCTCTGTAACACTTGGCCTGGTTAAACTCCAGCAACACATAATTTGCTTCCACAAACACAATTGTGTCTTGTACAAGATTGTCTTTTTCTGCTACAATAGAGTTGTAAGCAGTTAGTTCGTCACTAGTAACACCTAGTGCAACAACATCTGGCTCTACTTCTGTTGGAAGTGTTTCACCGTCTGCAATATAAGTTGTAGTGATACCAATCAGTGTGTCAATTTCTGTGCCTTCAGTGGCAGTAGCATCTGAACCGCTAGTGTCAACTGTTTCTGTGTTGCCTGTTGTAGGCGTTACACTGGTGCCTTCTACAATATCTGAAGCAACTGCTGCTAGGTGATTATATGCTGCAACGGTCTGTTCTTCTTGTCCGTCTACTTGGCTGGCAGCACCTACGTAGTATGCTTTTGCTACTTCTACTGAAGCAGTATTACTGCTGTACATTAAGTCATATTGAAGGGCATCTACAATTAGTCCTACATCACGTGAACACTTGTCTGAATTGTAAGTAAATCCTTCCCAAATACTTCCAGGTGTAGCATTAGCAACTTCGTCTGCGATGTATGCAATAACTTCTGCTTGCAGGAACGTTCTGTTGTTTTCTAATCTTGCAACAGCGTTTTGCTCGTTTGAGCTTGAATTACCAGCTGCCGGAATGTTAAGGGTGGTCAGATAGTTGTTTGAGATATAGTAAGCACTGGCTTGCTGATTGTTTAGCAAATCAATAATGATGTCAAACAATCCGTTTGAAGTTGTAGTAAGTCCGGTAGGTACTAGACTAGCAACTCTGCCCTTTACATATTCAATAGCATCAGCAGTTTGTGTTTTTTGATTGTTAATCAAATATGTGCTATTTGCTCTAGTGTAAGCAAGACCTGCTGTTAGACTTCTGTAGTTTGATCCTAGTGCCAAATCATTTGCGATTGCGTCAAGGATTTCACCCGTGTCTCTGCGGCACTTGGCTTCGTCAAAGTCTGTTTGATAAGTTTCTTTAACAAAGTCAACCGTGGCTTTCTGAATGGCTTCTTTCTGCGCAAGAACCACTGTTCTTGCTTCTTGCAATTCTGCATCTTCGGTTGTGAATGTAGGTCCTGTGACAACACCTTGTCCTACTTTGATTGGCGTTGCATCTTTAATAGTGTAAACTTCTTCCGTGTCAGAGAACACAGCCGCATTCTGAATGTACGGAATATTGGTTAGATCGTTGAAGATCATTGAGCTTCTGTTTACGTTAGCACCTGCTGATGCTGAGAACAGAGCCTCTGAATAACCGTCGGAAATAAGACCGTAGTTACCAAAAGAAGTGTTTGAGTTAGTCAGTGAACAGAATCCACCAGTTTCGCAAAGGATTGAAATATCACAAGAAATTGTGAAAATTGATACCAGCTGAGTGTTACCTCTGTTTAGGTGATGTACGCCGATACCGCCCTGGTTGTACTGTGTATAAGCATCAACAACCATTGAACGCAAGCCTGTAACAACTGATCCGTCTACACGCATACCTGTACCAGTTGTGGTATATGCTGTACAGTTCTGTACATATGGAGAACACATAATTGAACCTGCAGAGCCGTCTGGTGGGAACGATACCGCGGCACTAGGTGCAATAAAGTTATTAAAACGCATGTCTTTGAGGAAACAGCCATTGTTTACCCAAAACATATCTTGGTCTTCAAATTCTGGTTGCACAAATGTGGTTCTCAGTGAGTCACCTACAATCGCACAAAATGCTGGAATCTTAACAGGATTCTTTACTGTGTGTTGTCCTGCTTTCACATACAGTGTAGATCCTTCTGGAATAACACTCAGTGCGTGATGAATGGTGGCAAATGCGTCACCAATGGTCTTACCATCGTTTTCATCAGATCCTGTTGTGGTTACATAGAAAACGTTATCAGTGGCGTCTCTTGCACCCAGTTCTCTGATTGCAAAATTGCCTTCTTCTTGTTCTCTCTTAAAGAAAAGCTTACCGTCGTAGGTGTTAAGGGCTAGTTCGCCCAGTTCGAGTTGATCAAAGGAAGGAACCTTATCTGGTTCTGCACTTCTTTTAATTCTGATAGTAGACATATTTTTTCCGTTCCCCTTGCAGACTGCGTGTCATTATAGTAGTAGTTTATCTAACACAAAGATATTTATCAAATAGGCAAAAATACGATTAGTTTTGTGCTAATTTAACTATTATTCTGTTAATATATATCCGAGTATTAAATGAACCAACCCAAAAGCGGTTTCAAAAAGATCCGCCGTCGATATCGCCTTTTAGTTCGTCTGCTTCCAATGTTTGGGAAACCCTTGCATTGCCGTAAACTACTAAATTTTCTTCAAACCCTCCGGTTTGTGCTCCTACTATAACTTTACCTTCGTCTATTTCAAAATCCACGCCTGGGATTCTCACCCGTTCTATAGTCTCATTTCCGATTGTGATTTCGTTGTTTACTACAGAGCTAGAAGGTTCTGCGTGATTACCAATAAGAATATTGTTTGAACCATCTATTAATAAATTGCCTGCATCGTTGCCCAGGGCAACATTATAGTTTGCACCTGAAGTTAAATTGTCAAAACTTCTAAATCCCAGTGCTAGATTTTCTTGGGCGTCATTCTTACCATCTGCTAAATCATCTATGGCAAACAGTCTGCCGTTTATGGTGAGATTATTCTGAAAATCAATGCTGGCTCCAAAGAGTGCATCATTGTTTACTGTAATATTACCGTTGCCGTTAGCTACGAGATTGATGCCACCGTTTTCATTAAGAGCGCGAATATCATTTTCTTCTAGCTCTAAATTACCAAATTCTGCTCGCTGTCCTTTAACGCCAAAGTCGCTTATGTATTTTGCACCGCTTACGTAAATGCTTTTTCCAGCGATGCCAGCTGGCAGATTGTCGCCGATAAAGTTTAGAATGCCTGCTTGGTAATCAAAAAACCATTCGTCATTGTTACCACTACCAGAAGCAAATATCTGAGACCCGGTGGTTTGTGGCGATCCAGATCCAGGATCGTCAATGTAAACTTTTATTTGATAGGTTGATCCAAACTCTGGTGGAATCCAGTCGCCTTCGTTGGTTAGCCAAGTTCTGTTCGGAGATGCCGTGATATCTGCTGTGCATTCTACGGTTGGAGTAGCACCAAATGCATCACTGTAAACTTCTACAATATCTGTGCTTGTTGCAGGAATTACTCCGGGTATTAAATCTGAATCTACCCAAATTTTGTCTCCACGCAATAACAGAGGACTTGGTATACTTTCGTTTACAGCGGCTTTTACACTGTTTATGTCTGTTTTAGCAAAACCGTAACCTATCTTTTTCCAAAGAAAGTCTAGTTTTTGATTATCTGCGATTGCCATCTGTTATGCCTCTCCAATTTCCAGCGTGGTTATTTTTTGCCCTGCGTCTAACGCTATTCTCACCAGTACAACATTGTTTGTTGCATTACTCATATTTTCTGCACCCAGTGTCATAACATATTGTCCACTTAATGCTGTGTTAGGCGCAATAATGTCGCCACCTGTGCTAGCACAGCCGTTTGATCCATTACCGCCATTGTCTGAATCGGCTCCTGGAACACCTGCACCAGCATACTGTATGGAACAGTCTAACCAACCGTTTATTGAACTTGCTGAATCAATCGCTGTTCCTGGAGCAGCAATCCATACGCCTGCAACACCAGTTGAACTTGTTATATTAATACCGAAGTTTGCAACCACCTGTCTACGGAATGCAAACGTAAAGTACTGTGTGCCTGTGTCAAAACTTCTGTCCGGTCCTGAGGGTAAATAATCCAGACTGTAATTTTCAACATTATGTTCTAGCACACCAAATCTAATAGTTGCTTCTTGTGTTCCTGCAACGCCCGGATCACTGCTTTCGGAATAAGGATTATTGCTGTAATAATTTACACCTGTGCTGGAAAACGCAGGATTATCCACAGGATCATTTGCAAAGTTAAAAATTCTTACGCCGTCATCTGTAAACACACCATTGCCCAATGAATTGTCCACTTCAATTGCTATTTCACTGATACCTATCGCTCCTCCTTGTGTGCTTCTAAACACAGCTATTTTGGTACTCTTTTCCACAAAGGAGCTGTATCCATTTATATTTCTCATTCTATATCTAATAGTGTCAACAGTTACAATACCCGAACTGGTTATCGGAACTGTCAAATTTCCAAGTGTGTAAGGTGTTCCGTTTCCGGTATTTGCTTGAGGTATTCCTCCTGAGAGATAAGTTGATGCACCATTATTAATATCTGCATATGAATAATTCAATCCTGATGCAATTGCTGAAAAGGACTGCCCTTCAATATTACTTAAACCATTACGCACTTCTACAACATTTGATATATTTGCATAGGTTTGTCCTATCCAGCTGTCAGCAGTAATGCCTGAAATAACCAGTGTGGGATTTCCAGTGTTGTAATATGGTACGCCGGAGATATATCTATAGTTGCCTGCTACTCCTTCTGAAATTACGCCGCCACCTAATGTCACTGTGTTGGTTACATCGTCCTTTACAAAATCTAAAACATTAGTGTTATAGGTGCCGCTGGGTGTTTCCTGTCTTATCTGGAAAGTATTCAATCCTACTGGTATGCTGGCAGCGTCCTCGGCAATCTTTGCCTTAAATCCGTTAAATGCACTTGGATAAAAGATTGTGTCAACAAACGGTATGCTTTGCCCCGCTGAATTAAAAAGATTGAAATCCGTTTCTGATGTGATAACAAGACTGTTATAGGTTCCTATGTTAGCACCTAGGGTAGGAGAAAAAGTCACAGTTCCGTCTGCTGTGTCATTAACTAAACTGCTGACCACAGGACGATTACCAAAATCAAAATCTGATTCATTACCTGTGCTGGAATATGTCAGTGTGGAAATAATATCTGTGTCTATTGTGCCCGATGTAGCAACAGTTCGATTTACAGACTGTCCTGCTGAAGTTGTGCTGGTTGCACTATTATCTGTGGCATTAGCAGCTAATCTAGGATTTAATCCCGTGCTGTTAGCAAAACTGATTGTTTTACTATCAATAAAGTTAGGAGGCGTTGGATCATTTTCGTATATCTTGATTGTTTTTGTAGCCGACGTTGGTATAACCGCAGGATCGGCAGTGCTGTGTGTTTCTAGTGTAAGTGTTACGTCAGTAGTTCCGGTGCCTGTGGTTGTGCCATCAGCAAAGGTATGAGTTATTCTGGCTCCATCGCGTCCGCCTGGATCAGTGTCGCTGGCGACGTTGTCTAAAGGTGCTCCGTCGCCCCAATCAATTGAGTATGTTGCGGTGTTGCCTGCTCCTAGGGCAACACCTGTGTTGGTTGTAAGGTTTTCTAGTGCTAAGAAATTTCCTTCAACAACATATAAAAGGTTTCCAGTCAGTGCAGAGCCTCCGGTTGGAGATCGATATAAATCAAAGTCTGCTACGGGATCGGGAGTGTAGATAATGATGTAATCGATCTTTTCTTCTTCGGCATCTGTGCCTGCACTGCCTGGAAATTGGGCGTCTGTATTGCGAGCTACTACCCTCACAGTAAACAAACCTCCCAACACGGCATTGTAAGTAAAACTTACAGGAGTACCACTAGGGTACGTAATTTCTTTAATATCTGTAACACCTTGGGCGGCTAGTTGTCCGGTAACATCCCAGTCAACTTCAACCTGTGTGTGAGTTCCGTCAATGTCTAAATTTAAAGTAATAGTGGAACCACTGCCGCCGGCTATAGGTGATGCTTCAAAATCAACACTGCGTATGAAAGTGTTGTTTCTAATATTATTCAAAGATTCGTTAAGTAAATCAACTGCTTGCGATACTTTCATATCGTCGGCAAACACATCTAAAGGTTTAGGACTGCCGTCAGCAGTTGTTTCCGCACTTCTTAAAAATGCACCGTCGTCGAATGTGCTGTCGTCTGGTGGACCAACTGGTATTCTGTCACCTGTGGACACGTTTGCTGAAAATCTTGCCAATGCACCTTGGGTTACAACTGCGGTATCACTGGGATTATTTTCTATATTAAATTCATTGTTGTCAATTTTGTCAGTGGTATATCCATCCAGTGTGAGTTTTTTGGAAAAAATGTTTTTCCAATTTTTATTAATAGCGCCTAGGGTGTAACCCGTAGTACCGTCACTGTTTATGTCAGGAAGTACATTGCTATTGATATCTGCATTAAGAGTGATATTATCTGTATCTTCGTCACCCAAGATAAGATCGCCATCTGCTGAGATAGTGCCTGTCGCATGTATGTTTCCTTGAACTTCTAGACTGGAGTTAAAATTAATATAGGATACGCCTGGATTAGGAGTTTCGATGTTTAAATTACCATCTGTGGATTCTATGGTATTTCCGTCAATTTGAACATTGTCTATTTCTGCAAACACGCCTGAAATAGAAGTGTTAGAAATTAAGTTTTCTAACTCTAATGTATCGTCTATGACGACAGTTTTAGATCCAGGCTCTAATCTCAAGTCAAAGCCTGAACCTTCAGTTTTGATTATGTTATCGTCGATGTTTACATCGTTTACGGTTATTCTATCAGCTGTTAAATGATCTATAACATCGACACTGTCGTTTATCGTAACAATTCCGGTTTCTACTACGTCGATTAGTAAATCACCAGTGTTAGTTGTAATCCTATTAACCACGGACACGTCACTGGTAACAGTGTCAACTACGTCTAAATCATGTTCTATAAACACATAACCGTAGTTGTTTGTGTTACCGTAAAAATTAAAAGTGTTAACTGTGCTGTCTTCTAAATTATTAACTTTAAAATTTAAATCGCTTGCATAAGATTCTATGGTATTACCGTCTATTTCTAACTCATTATCAATTACCAGTTTTGCATCAGGACCAGTAATTTTAAAATCTTTGATAATTTCAGTTATGCTTTGAAGTTCTATTCGTGTTGGATCAGAAGATGCACTGTCAGCAGGTCCTGACCTTAAAATTAAATCAGTGTCAGGTGTAGCGATCTCAATAAAATTATCGTTTATAAAAATATCATCTACTAAAATTTCAGGAGTTTCCAACAACCCTTCACTCACTAAGCTTCCTGTTTCACCGTCGATTGTTAATACAGTTTCACCAGCGGAATTAAGGAATGTAAGATCTGAACTGTCTACCATAGTAAGCGATCCATCGATTTCCATAGGACCTTCTACACCAAACTTATTGCCCGCATCAGGTATGATAATAAAGTTTGTGCCATCAGTTTTAAGAGTAACATCGCCGGGTTCGGCAAACACAGGAGTTGTAGGAGGTCCAAATGATATTGGTCCGCCTTGTATTCCTATTGCAATACCTCCACTTACGTTTACTACCTGTCCGGAAATAGTTCCGTTTGATGTAGTAATATCTTGATCTACTGTGAGATTTTGTAAAACATTTAGATCTTGTTGAACAGTCAAATTAGCGTTTAGATCTGTATCAGATGCGATAATAAGTTTATCTGCGCCAGTTGCAGCTTGTAGGTTGAGATTTCCCAGTGTAGATGCTATACTGTTGTTTTGTATCTGCACATCACCTAGGGTCGAAATAGCTGTAGCAATAAGATTTGTAGAGGTAGTGGTGCCAGATATCTCAAGTTCGGAAGTTGGAGTTTCTGTGTTTACACCTAGGAAGTTATTAGATACGTTAAAGTAAAGCAGGGGAGTGTCGCCCGGATAGTTACTAAAACTTATATCTACATCTTCCCTATAAAGGTTAGACTTCAAGACCTGGCCAGATATGCGCCCTATAGCCATAGTTAATTCCCCCGGGGATCCTGTCCCTCCAACCAAATTCTCAGCCTTTCGGCTCTTTGCTGGTTGACCACAGTTTGTCCTGGGAAAACCCTTTCCCATTAACAATATTTATGGTGGAGAATTAATTAATTAACGTGTGTTTTAATTTACTTGTTGAAGTTGTGTAACACAGTTACCGGCTTGTCAAACGGAACGCCACTAGTGAACTCGAGATAGTATCCTATTTCTCTTACTAGTCCGGTTCCTGAGGCAGGTCCTGTTGCGGTAAACACAGTGCCTTGATTGTTATCAGATGCACCTACAGTTGTAAAGTCTGTTGACGCACCTCCGGTGCCGTCGTTAGGCGTAGTAATAACATATTCTGTACCTGTTACTAAACTATCAGCAGATACTTCAGCGCCTGCATTAGGTGTAGACGGATTTTGAACTAGATTATAGTTTGTGCTTGATATTTGGAATACATTTTCAATTAAAACAATCATGCTTTGAGCTACATCAGTTAGTGTCTGCGAATCAGCTGATGTTCCAACTGGAAAATCTAAATCCTGATTATCTAGTGGACCAAAAATAGTTTCTAAACCAGCAGCTCCCCGTAGAGTTTGTTGAACAACTCGTCTAGGCTCTTTGTAGCGGACTTTCCTCCACTGGCCGTCCTGATAAGCTTCAAACTCTTCTGTTGTAACGTTGTATCTAAAATGTCCATTTTCTGGAGAAAGAGGCCGTTCAGCAGTAGTGCCCTTGGGCACTAGCATTACATTTTTTGAGTCAAGTATTACTTGATCATTAATATCATATACTACCGCTTTGCCAAGGGCATTTTTGTTACTGGTAGATTGCCTCTTTAAAAATCTCATTATAGCTCCAAGAAACTTGTAGTTGCTGATAACACAGTCGGTGAATCACTGTTTAGGATAATTCTATCTCCTGCATCAAGAATAATCTTTTCTGTATCAAAGGTGAATGTTTCACCTGCCGGCAACTGCACACTATTAATAACTTTATTTATGTCATCAATCGGTGATCCTTGCTTGACAAAATGCAAATCAAAGCTTGTTGAATTTGCAGTTTCATCTAAAGGATCAGGTGTAGCAGTATTACACACCATTATCACAGTTACAGCATACCGCAGACCTGCTGGAACTGCTAGTAATTCTGTATCTTGTGTATCTATTAAAACACTTTGAATAGCCATTGTCTTTACCTTTTAAAATATAATTCCATATAGAATTGATTTACTTCTACTTACCAATTCATCTCTAGTAGCGTCTTCGTTAACAAAGTATATACCTGTACCTCCAATTGCTTGTGGTCCTGCATATATTTTCACACCGTCTGTCGGTTGTCCAGGAGGAGTAAAAACATTAGGTTGCTTTGGTATAAGCATATTATTGTTTATAACAACACTGTTGTTAGCCCCGTTTGACGAAAGAACCATATCTGTCTGTGCAACTCTTGGACTAATTTCATCTCCTTCGATTCTAATATCTTGTAACTCTATAAAATCGTCGTAAAATGTAGCTGTCAGAGTATTGTCTAAATTGACAGATATGTTGCTTCGTTGTCCTGTAAATTCCTCGTCTCGCACTTCTACAAAACTTTCTGTTATAGCACCTTGAGTAATTTTTGATATACCCACTGATCCTAGTACAGCATCATCTACATATTTTTTGTTAGGAATATCATCGTCGTCTGTGACATTCTGTTCATAGTTAACTGTTCCTGTAACGCTTACTACGCTAGTTCCTTGATTTAGAAGATACAGATTACCACCGTTGGTAGTAATACTGTTTGTGCGTATACCAATCAGATTATCTTCTTCATCTGTGAAAATAAATCCGCCTGTCTTGGCTCCTACTGCACCCGGATCTGCCGGTGTTCCGTCGAAATCTTTCCATTGAACACTTTCGTCAAAGAACAATCTAGCACTTGGAAAACTTCCACGATCAATTTCTATGCCTGACTTGCCAGGATTTCCAATAGTTCCGGTAATTCCGGTTCCGTTTTCTCCCTGATTAAGAACAATTATGTTATCTTCTACTGTGAGCGTAGCGGATTCAATTGTGGTAGTAGTTCCTTCTACTAACAAGTCTCCGCTAATCCGTACTTGTCCAGAGTCGTCACCAGTGTACAGAGTAATGTTGCCACCGTCTCTGGTCTGGATTTTGTAATCGCCGTCTGGAACTCTTAGGAATTTGCTCATTTACAAATCCTTACTGTGCAGGTAATGCCACAACTAATGTGTTTGCAGGGTTTGTTCCTGTTTCAAGATCATCCGGGAAGTTGCCAATAGCATATACAGCATTGAACTCAGTGCCACCGCCTTCAACTTGAACAGTTCTGTTACGAATTTTTGTAACCTGATATGTATTAGTAGAATCTGATGCTGCTGCATCAATAGTAAATTCACCAGCTTCAAGAGCTTCGCTCAAACCGGTACCTTTTTTGTTTACTAGTTGTAAAATTTCGTCTGCGGCTGGATCACCTGCATTAGAATCAAGTCTTACAACATAACGGCTGTCACTTACTTGTCTTACAAGATGTGCACCTGTTGTAGCTTCTGATTCACCTGTGAAAAAATGTCTAGTTACGGCAATTCGGCCTGGACCGAAACCGATTTTATCTTTGTTTACTGGACGTCCCATTTGTTTCTCCTTATGTCGACGTTCTAGGTCTACGCGGTGGGCATTTCCGCATAAGTCTTCTTTGCAGAAGCTCATTTAGACAATGTATTTATCTCGTTTTCAGTTTAACTCGATTTATGAAATCTCTCACGTATTCAAAATTTCTGCTGAGTTTACCGAACAGTTCTGGATTATAAATTTGCGATGCTTGATCGTAACTGCTTGCACCTATGAGAGAATAATAGTCAATGCTTATACCATAATCAGGAAACATTCCTGTTATAAACAAACAGTGATCGCCTAGTTCTTTGGCTTGTTGTTTTGATTGTAATTCAAAAAAAGTTTCTGCAAATGTTGTTGTTGGAAGGAATTCTTGGTCTCTTACTCTTGATGCTAGCAGTAAGATTATATATTGTTCAACGTAATCTGGCATTTCGATACCAGTTTCGTTTCTTGTTTCAATGACTGCATTGGTAAATGCAACTACATATTCGTCTTGCATAAAATTATTTATTACACAGACAAAAAAATAGGCCCCGAAGGGCCTATTTCAGTAGTGTTACCTAAGTAACTATTAGCTGAAGCTAACGTTTCCGTTAGTTACGCCAACTGCTGCTAGATAGTCAGCAGCGTTACCTAGAGATGACGCTGTGTTAGTCAATTCTACATAACCATAGCGAGTCATAAAGCTCACTGTTGGCTCGAATGTAGAAGGATCTAGTACAACACCACTGCTCATCAATGGAATGTATGGGCAGTAGAATGCAGCCGCATCTGATTCTGAAGTACCTTTGTACCCGATCAGAACGTTTGCACTGTCACTAGCATATGTGTTAACATATACACGCATTGCATTGTTTAGTGTACCAACCATCTTAGTGTTAGTTGGAGCTTCGAATGTACCTTCAGTTGTACGAGCGAACGCTGAAGTAGTGGCACTTTGTAGAATTGTAAGCGCAAATGGGCTTACAACACACCAGTTACCAGCACCACGACGTGTGCGCTGTGCAATCAGGTTTGAAGCACGGTTGATTTGAACTGCCAATGCGGCATGCTCGTCACCAACGAAAGTAGCAGTACCACTAACGGCGGCTTGGTCGTATGTTTCAACAACGTTACCAGCTAGTGAGTCTAGGCTACCAAGTACTTCTTGGTCAATTTCAGCTGTAATTTCTTGTGCAAGTGCAGCCATAATTTCAGCTTCAACGTCGATGCCATGCTGAGACTGAGCGTCTTGAGCAGCTTCGAAAGTCCAGCGTGCGCTGAGCTTACGAGTCTTGGCTTCAACAGTTTGCTTCAAGATTTGAATTGACATTCTGTTACCAGCTTGTCCTTCTAGTGAAGCAGTGGCGCTTGGAGCAGCATCGCTGCCTGGTGCACCTGAATATGCTTCAGCAATCTTGAATGGTGAAAGTGCTTCTTCACCTGCTGTAGCACCGTTGTCTGTATCAGAATAACGTACACGTAGTGTATGAATCTGACCGACTGGTCCTGTCATTGGCTGGACACCAACTAGTTCATTTGCAATGACTGTTGGCATTACACGTCTGATCACTGGAAGGATCACACGATTTAGTGTTGCAACGTTACCGGCAGAAGTAGC
>Ga0102945_1000022_pt1 | contig 65894 bp, 50 predicted proteins | sample SalPonred_H2O_MG_FD_78207 | JGI IMG/M metagenome (GOLD analysis project Ga0102945, IMG submission 78207) | Salt pond water microbial communities from South San Francisco under conditions of wetland restoration - Salt Pond MetaG R2_restored_H2O_MG ...
ATGTATTGCCAGTGCTGTTCGTACATGAGAGGCTCGCCACCGACCCAGTATATTTCTTCAACTCTGTGTTGTTCAACAGCCTCGGCAAATTCTTCTTCTACCACTGTTTGCTGAAACTCTTTGATTTTTTTGTTTACTTCAGGTTTGAGCCAGTTGTTCTGCGGATTGTCCCAATTGATTCTTTGGTTTTTTTTACTTTCTGTTTCCCAGGCACTGCTGAGCATATCGCCACATTGTCTACATTTAAAATTGCACAAATTACTGAACCTATAATCCCAGCTTATTGGCTTCATTGTGGTACAGCCAGTTTCGTCTGTACTAGTCCAAACTTCATCGTATTTGTGCTTAAACAAGTGCCAAAAGTAATCTCTGTAAACATCTGTGTTGAGTAATTTTTTATCACAAACTACACACTCGTTTGGTGTTTCGCCTGACATCATCTGTCTGCGAACGCTTTTAATCCGTTCGCTGTTCCAGTATTCCTCTAGAGTTTGTGGTGTGTATTTGCCGGTGCCGCTTGATGTATCAATATATTGCTCAAAATTTTGAGCAGGTTCTCGGCTTGCACAACACAGGCGTCTTTCGGTTTGTGGCGAAAGATATGTATGTGTCCAAGGTGCCATACATAGACTGTTTGGTTTATATTCGGGTTTTTTCATCTGCCTAGGTGTATCTTATGTTTGTACTGTTCTACAATCTCCATATACTGATTGTGCTCAGGATGATTAATTAGATGAACAGAATTTTTTTTGTAGAAATCACCGTCTCCGGTTGCCCAGTCTTCCAGTTCCGCATAGTGTGTTCTAAACGCATAACGATCTGCTAATTCTATAAAATTTGGTATATCTCTGTAATTGGCTTTTTGTATTACAAAATTAAGTTGTGCTCTTATACCATGGTTGTCCTGCAAAAACTTCAAATAATCTAAATTTTCCACCAATGTTGTCCACTTGCCCGGGCGTCTTACATCTTCATACACCTCCTGGCTACCTGCGTCCATGCTGATCATTACTACCTGTGTGCAGTTGATTAAACTGGGATTTTGTTGCATGCGTTTTTTAAGCAATAACCCATTGGTTAAGAAACTGAATTTTTGATTTTGTTTGAGTTTGCAAGTAGTCAAAAAGTTTTGATAAATTTCGCTAGCAAATGGATCGCCGTTTCCGCTGGTAAAAATCTGTAAATTTCCATTGTGGTTTTTTACAATGTTGTGAAAGTGATTGATCCATTTGATTTTTTCTTCTAATTTATTGCCATTTTTTACAAAAATCATTTCATCTCTACAACTAGGACACTGTAAATTACAACTTTCGTCTATGTTTAGAAATACTACACGCTGGGATTTATTTTGCTGAAAATGTTTACGTGTTGCATTCTTATTATGTAGTATTCCGCACCGATTAACGTCGCAATAGCGAAAACTTCCGTCTATAATTGTGCTTTGTAAATAATGAGCTATATAATTTTGCCAGATGTCTTCTAGGCAATTAAAGTCTGTTATATGACCAACACTCACAGGCAATTTACCGTCGCATGTACAAACAAAAACATCACCATTGCGATCTATACTACACCCAGTAAAAGGATCGGCACAAAATATAGATAAATCTTTTGCTATACCAAAATTCTCAATTTGATCTTTTACAAATTGTTTTTCATGAGGAATGTGTTTTTTTATGTCAATGCTGTTAAACATTTGTGTAGCTCTGGGTACAATTCAGCAAAACTTTCGCCGCGATATTTGTCTGCTCGATTTATCATATCAAGTATTTTCTCGGCACTTACTAGTTGATTGTCCTGCTGTATAAAGCGGACTAGGCTATTAACTTCATCTATGTACTTTTTAGGAAATGTCTGTTTTCTTTGCAAACTTTCGACAAAAATATCTTTGAGGGGTTGTGGTACATAACTTACGTTAAAATGATTTGGATCATGCAACATATTCCAGTGCACCGCATCAAACTGCTTTTTTTCTGCCCATTCTAACAACTCGCTTATATCCAAACAGTTGAACATGTTTATAGTAAAACACAACTGGCTACTGAGATTGGCATTGTACTGTTTGTGTAGATTAAATTGATCAATGGTTTGATTACTTTCTTTCCAATTTGCACCATGTCTTTCATATTCGAACTTGGCGCCGATATTATCAACACTGAATGCAACTTCTACTTCTTTGAAGTGCGGCCACAAATCCGTGAGTGCATGTTCGGGCATTTGTGTTGAGTTGGTGTTGTAATGAATGGTTATATTTTTGCTGACACCTGTGTCTACTGCCAACTTGAGAAGATCAAAATGCTCTTTGATTAAAAATGGCTCACCGCCTGTGAACTCGAAATATCTCACAGTTGGAAGCATTGCTGTTAAATCTTCCCAAAAATCTGCGCTTTCTCTGGGCCAGTTTCCTGCTTTTAGCATAGTGTAAGCAAAGGTATCTTCTTTGACTGCACCTTTACTAACATCATGTTTGATTTCTTCGCTTGCCCAGTTACTGCTACTCCAAGATCCGCAAATTCTGCATTTGAGATTGCAAATATTTCCTAACTTTAGATCTAAGAACCATAGCTGATTACTTTCTATACTGTCAAAGTTCATTTCCTCGACTTCGTGTTTGAATTTAACCAGTGTGTTTATTCGCTTGCTGGTTCTTCCGCTATCTTCTTCGGACCAACAACGATTGCAAGTAGCCAGACGCTGATCTTCCAAAAAAGACCGGCGCATGTTCTGCATATAGTTGCTGTTCATTGCTTGACTCAGCGTGTGCTCTTTAAGATTATATTTTTCGCCGTTGTCTTCTATTTCGTCAATGGCCAAACAACACGGACGTAACGTGCCCATTGGTGTAGTTTCGACACTCACCCATGGTAAAATACAGAAATTGGTATTGTCTATAATATCTTTATACTTCATGCAAGATTTCTTCTAACTCAGGAAAAGAATCAAAGAAACTTTCATCTCTGAATTTGTCTAGGTCGGCCATTACTTGCTTGAATTTTGTCAATAAATGACTGTTGTCTTCTGCCATCATAAAATCAATTGCACCTTTAAAACCGTTGGTTGCTCTAGTAAGATGATCATCAGGCTCAATGAGTGCAATGTGTTCCAGATACTTTTCTTTCACACGTTCTTTCATATGTTGCGGCAACATATCAATACGATAGTATTCAGGTCCTTGAAGAATGTTTACATTTAGATCAATGGCCCGTAAAAATCCTTTGTCCATCCAATCTCGATGAAAGTCCGGTAGATGAAAACTATTCATAATGCTCAATGTAGGAGAAATATAAAAGTCTACATCCGGGCACACTTTTAGCATGCGTTCGCGATTGCGTTCTGTTTGTGCCCAATCTTGCCCTTTACGAATATACTCGCCCCTTGTGCCCATTCCGTCTAGACTAGCGCCTACACTTACACTGTCAAACAACTTCCAATACTCGATTACATCCATGTCTTTGTAGGACATTTCAGAGAAGTTGGTATTGTAGATCAACTTTACATCAAATCTTTCGTTATCAACTAACCACTTGAGTATGCGATAGTGTTCCTCCATAATAAGAGGTTCGCCGCCAGCAAAATACACCTGTTCAACATATGGCATATGTTCTTCGGCTTGTTCCCATATGTCCATTTTGTGGCGACCGGCATACTGTATAACTGGGGTGTCTTTGGGCAACCAACCATTGCGTATTTTTTCTTTGGCCCAGTTGCTGGAGAAGATATCACCGCAACTTCTACAACGGAAATTACATAGATTACTGAATCTGATGTCCCAATAAATCAGTTTAAATTCTGGATGTGTGCCATCTTCTAATGTAGTATCTACTTTGTCTATGTGATGTCCAAAATGCTTGTTCGAGCTGTTGCGCATGCTAAAGAAGCCATTCTTTTCTTGCTCGTAGCACTTGACGCACTCTTTGCTGGGCTCGTCATTGAGCATGTTGCGACGCATTGTTCTATAAGCATCGCCATTGTATATTTCTTCTAAGGAATTTTCTCTCATGTTTCCAATAGGATGATCCATGTGTCCTAAACAGCAAGGATATGCTTCGCCAGTTGGAAATCCATGTATATGGATCCATGGGATCATACAAAAATGATCGCTTTTCATCAACCGATCTTGCTGATCCTGTCTCAGTGTTTCGGGCTCTACAAACACCGGTCTACGACTGTTGTAGTCGTAGGTTTTGTAATAATCTTTGATTTTGTCAACTTTTGTTGTCATAAGGATTGGTACCATTTTGATAAATTAGGAAATGCACGATGGAAATCGTGGCCCCTGCGTGTGTCGTACTGCGAATAAAACTTTTTGAAATCATTTAACAATTTAGGCATTTCAAACGTTTCGCTGTGCGGTTTGTCAACACTTTCTAAATATTCAATTAATCTAATTGTTTGATTTTCTTCCATGGCATGCAATTTATGATTGTTTGCATCAAGCCACTTTGCTATATTGTCTCTATACTTGCGTTTTTGTTCTTGTGGCAAAATAAGAGGACTTTGAAAACTTGGGAATCTAAGTATATTTAGTGTAAAAGTTGGAAAATCCTTACCATATCTATCTTTAAGTTCCAGCATCATACTAAGGAATTCTGGCAAACTATCAAGACAAAGTGCATTCACTGTACACATCATGTGGAATCCTTTGAGTACTCCACTGTCGGATACTTTGTGTGCATTGGCTAGCCACCTGTCCCATTCTAGTCCATCTCTGATGTATTCTGCTTGATACCCTACTGCTTCGCAACTGGTGTATAAATGCAAATTGTTTATGTCTTTGCCTAGATCAATAAATCGATCAATCAACGAGTCTTTGCCGCATAGATTACTATTCACAGCAAGATCAACATTCAATGTTGGGTCCCAACTTTCCATCAATCGCCATAATTCGCCGGCCATCATTGGCTCGCCACCGGTGATTCGCAATTCTTGTAGTGAGTTTTTAAGATCACTTTCCCACCATTTGAAAAATGCTTCCACATAAGGATTGTATTCGTCTTGCTTGTAGAGCTGTGCGCTTTCGTGTTCGTGCGTAAAGTGATTGCGTCCATCACTTACTAGTCCCTCGTATCCGCCGTTGGTTTTTAGATCTTTTACCCAGCTTGTGCTAAACGCAGGATTGCAATAACTGCACCCAAGATTGCAAGTTCTATCAAATGCAATTTCCAGTGTTTGTAGATCAAAGTCTTGGGCGTGGTCAGAATCTTTAGCAATAATCAAGTCGTTATTACTGTAAATTTTGCTTTTATAAACCCGGTCACTAACGTACTCAGAGCCCATATCTTCAATTTTCCAACAATACTCACAACCTTGCGGACGTTCGCCGTTTTGCATTTGACGTCTTTGCTCTTTTTTTTGCGGAGTATTATGAATAGCTTTGGGATTTTGTTCTGCATGATGTGCTTGAATAAAATGAGGCAAAGGATGATGACAGCTTGTTGTCATTCCACTGCCTAACCATATGGTAGCATTGTACCACTTTGCTCCACAAAAACTAGCACTCTTGGGGTCTAATATATTCTTTTTATATTCTAAATCAGGATTCATTATATGCCTCTTTGATTACTTAGCATTTTACATTCGTTCCACCAATTGATCATTTGTGGAAATGTTGATTCAAAGTCTAGACCTCTTCTGCGATCATATTCAGAAAAAAACCTATAAAAATCTATTTTGCGCCTAACTATTTCTTCGTCTGATACTTGTTGCTGACGCATCCAAGCAACATCACGTTCAAACTTTTTAATTTCAAAATCTTTGAAATATTGAAAATGATCTTCGTTGCCTTGCTCCACTCTATCTTTGATTCCGTTTGTAATTTGCTCCAACTTCCATGCATAAGGTTCTGGCATGTGCTGTAGACTTTGCCACACAGGTTTGTACAACAACGGAATATCAAACCAAACTCTTTGATATGTTTTTGAATATTTTCCTCTAAGTTCGTATATCCATTCCAACAACTGGTCTAGGCTAAACAAACTTAGATTGTTCATAGTAACAATGAATGTTACACTACTGCGGTAAGGGACTTCCTCTAAAAACCTTTCTACATTGTGTTTCATACGTTCAAAGTTAAGACCGTCGCGCATATACTCTGCTTGTTTGCCCCATCCATCTATGCTAACAAACTGCATAAAATGCTCAACTTTTATTTCATCTATATCGCATAACTTTTTAACATAGGACATATATTTTTCAAACAACACATTGTCGACACTGAAATTACTAGTGACGTTGAGATGTAGATCCGGTTTGGGATTATCTAATACCCAATCAAACACGCGATAGGTATTTTTATCCATTAACGGTTCGCCGCCTGTCATGCGAAAATGCTTGAGATCTTTGTAGAGATCTGGCCACCATTTCCAAAATGCTTCAACATATGGATTGTTTTCTCTCACAGGTATATTTCTGCGATCGCCGGAAAAATGCTCCGGAGCATTGTGCGGTGTTAAGGTAGGATATTCTCCAAACTTGTCGATTTCTTGTTGCCAAGCTGTGCTGAATTGCGGACTACAATAACTGCATGCAAGATTGCATCCGTGACTAAAATTGACTTCTACATAGCTTGGGTTTATATCGGAATCCCATGCACTGCTAGCAATCACGTCATAGTCCTGCATTGCCCACGGCTCACCTGACCGATAGTGTCTGTCACTCATGTTGCCGGTGGATTCAATATTCCAACAATAACTGCATTCTTCGCACTGTACTCCTTCCAACATTTCTTTTCTTCTAAGCTTTTTGTGGCTGGTATTGTGTAGTGCACTAGGATTGCTTGCTATTTCTTCCAAAGGAATTTTATGCAAAGGCGGATGATAGCAACTATTGTTGAATCCTGTGGGCAGATGCAAACTAACTTGTTTCCATTTTGCTAAACAAAAACTATCACTTACCTGTGCTAGCTTTTGTTTTGCTACTTGTGCATCATCTAAATAGTCGCTCATCTTTCTGTTATAAAATCTTTTTCTGTGGTCATCACTGACTTTTGTACATGTGTCTGCCTGAAAACTTCTTTGAAAAATTTACTTTGCTGTGCAGAATACTCACTGATGCCCATATCTAACTGTTTGTTAAGAGCACCCATATATTCTTTTGAAACTTTATCACATTCTAACTCACTAACTTCTTGATTCCACATTTTTTCTAAACTAGGAAACCATTGTACTTGTGTGTGATCCCAATCTTCTAACATTGTTTTCACAGTTCCCATTCTTGCACCAAGAATAGCCCAATCTCCGTTGTCAACGTCATGGCCGATAGTTTGCCAAATTTTTAAATTGTTTAAATTTTGCTTGTGTACGCTGTCCTTGAATTCTTCTACAGATGGCTTTCTTCCCCTATCAAGACACATTTTTACACCTTCTCTGAATCCTGCTCTCCATGCTTGAAAAGGTGTGCCATTAGGATAGGTGGTGCTGTAGACATTGTGCATTGCCCAATATCTATCATCAAAACAAAACTCTACATTGGTTTCGTCGTCTCCCTCGCTGTGTTCGTGTGTTTTCATGTTGAGCACAAAGTCTTTGGTCCAGCAACTCATGCCTCCATTGCCGTACATAAGTCCGTTGATTTCATTTACAGCTCTCCAGCGGAATACACATTCTTTGTTAACGCTATCTAATTTTAGTTGTTGATTAAAAAAGCTTTCGTAAGGCAAGTTATCACCGTCGATTAAAACAAATCTATCAGTATGGCTAGCTTCAGCAGCTGCTTTATGCGCAGCATCACTACCCTCCACACCATCTACCCGTTTGGCCCATGGTACCATATTTTGTATGTGTGCCCAGAACTCTTCTTTTTGAGGTTCGTCGTAACTCAAATAAATGCAATCTAGGTCAGCAACATCTACTATTTCTGTCATTTGATCCACTCCACTGGTTGTCTTGCAAAAGGATGTATATATTTTGTTTGTTCAAACTGTTTTTCTGTGGCTTTGCCATCTTTAATCTCAACTCGATCCAATCTAAAAGTGTTGTACTGTTGTTTAGTCAATACTATGTATTTTCCAGCAGGTTTTTCAGTGGTCATGTACAAAGGATTATTGTCATCATCGTGATACAATCTATATTCCTGCTGTATAACTTGTGTTTCAAAATTATTTTGTTCAACTGCGTGAAAAAAAGAGCTGCTCATAGTGCGATATTACCTTGTCGGTAGCAAATTCTTTTTCGTAATAGTGAAAAGGATACAGTTGACGATATCCTCCTACTATAATACTGGCATCGTCATTTAAACTGTACGGCAAAACATCTAGCCAATTGGTACTTTCGGGCCAATTATGTATGCCTGGTTTCATGTGCGTAAAGCACGGATAGTCCGTGTGCGATAAAAAGCATTTTTCTTTTCCAATTATGTTGGCAGCTACTGCATAGGCTTCGTCGGTGGCAATTTTATTGCAATAAGAAAGATTTCTTTTTACAATATCTGTTTTTTCGAATATGTCTTTGAGTGCAACAAAAAAGTCTGCACTTGTTTTACTGTAGCGAAAATAACTGAAACCGTTGTAGGCATTAGGCAAATTGTTTTTGTCAAATGCTGTGCGATATGTCCTACTGTGACTTATTGCATTTCTATAGTCTCTTGCAACTACACTAAAACAAACATCTTTATGTCTCAACATGTGCCACCAATGATCCTGCGGTACTGTGAGCAGAAGATCGCTTTCTAGTTTTATTGTTTCCTTGAACGGCGTTGCCCACCAAACTTGCCATTCGTTTTGTAATTTCCAGTTGACGTTCTCTGCCATATCGTCAAATGGCAACTCTATTACATAGTCAAACACTTGTCTGTGTAAATCAGTAACTTGCTTGACTGTATGAGAATCAACCACTACTGCATAATTGTTGATTTTTTGTGTAGCTTTAATACTTAATGCCTGCAGGTATGCTAAACGCAAATAATCAACATCGTTGCTGTTTTGTGCTATAGTTAAATAACCTTGTTGCTGACTAAATGGTACTGTTCTGCGTAAATTCATATATTTTAGACAAATCTGACTTGTTCATCACGTGTAAATCGCCACGATATAGAGTTTGTTTCTTTACCACCTTGCCTGATTTATGACTGGGGTAACTTAAAAAAATTGTTCCAAATTTGGAAATTTTATCAACTGTATGAGACGAGTTAAGAGTAGGCAATGCATAAGGAATACTGCAAAAATTGTTAACGTGCCCTTGTAGTGTATTTAGTGCTATAGTAAAAGCAAAATCATTTCTATAAGTTGCGCTCTTAAAATTGTACAAAACGCGATAATGATTCCAATTTTCTGCTACCTGTTTCCAGAGATCAAACACTTGCTTTACAAAACTGCTTTTTTTAAAAACAATCACAGTGGCCCAATACATTTGCAGGCTGTTAAAATTGATGTATCGATCGATTTCGAACGAATTTTTGCCACTTACATCATAGACAGAATCAAATGCAGTGATTTCTACATTGGAATTTAATATTTGAGCTAGTTTGTCAGTGAATACAAAGTAATCTGCATCCAGCAAAACAGTAGTGTCATATGGAGACAATTCGTATGCGCTGTATCTTCCACTGTTTTTCCAGTTGACCGTTTCGACACCCGAATCCCATCTAAAAGCACGCTTGTTTGTGCTGTGATTCTCTACAACTTTTACTTGATCAAAAATTGTATTGTCGATAGGAGAGTCTGTGATTAATGTTACAGGAATATTGAGATTTTTTTTGATCAATACAGCATTAGCAACAGCAATACTAACATAATCTAAATCACTGTTGAATGCAAATATCAATGCACCAATGTTATTGGGGTTTTCTGATTGACTTTGCTTGATCATATTCTGCTAACCAATTGTTCATTACTTCTTGGTACTTAATTTTACATTTGTATATAAAGTCTTGTATATTGGTAATTTTTACTGGATTTCCGTAGCTGTCTTCTAACACAATTTCTTCTTGCTCTGCAAACATATTTGCAAACACAATCAATTCTGGTGTGATTTTGAATAATCCGCCATTAACAGCAATTGTAAGACTTTGTTGATTTTGTTCTCTAATGTTTTTTTTAGCTTGTTGTATGTCAAAACTTTTTTCTACAGTTTCTTCGAACGTACTCATAGTGACCCTCTGGATATAAAAAAGCGTATATAGTATATACTATATACGCTTTTGTGTCAATTTTAATTTAGCTAAATTAAATTTTTACGATGTGCTATTGGTGCTTCCCCAAGTTGGTGTGCCCCAAGTAGAGGTAAGTGCTGTTGTGCTTGGCTGACGTGCAACTGTGGTAGTTGTTGTTGTACCGTCAACTTGATCAAGAACGTTATACACACTCTTGTCGAAGCTTGTACTATCAGCCGCGTCATCACGATAGCTAATTGTTAAAGTGATAACATTGCCGTTATTGCCGTTGCCGTCGCTGTGTGCAGCGCTAACTTTTGCTCTTACTTCAATGTAGTTTGTGGTATACGGACTCGAGTCTGCGAACTGCTTGAAAATCACAGTGTCGGTTGTGCTCAAGTCGTAGTAGCCTGTGGTTGTAGCAAGTGTACTTACTGTGCCACTGCCGCCATTTTTACTTGTAGTGCTTGCGCCCAATACTATCGTTCCTGATTGTGTAGCTAGCTGATTCCACTCTGTGTTTTTAGCACTGCTAGTGCTGCCTGTGTGATTAAAACTAATACGAACTTCGCCGCCTGCGTTAAAGAAGTAACGTGCTTCGTTGCCGCCGGCAAAAGTAAGTGTTTGTGTGTGCGTAGTTTCTGTGAACCATGTAGCCGTGGTTGCATTTGTATCGCTTGTGTCTGTTCCTGTACCTGCACGATCCAGTCTGTTGGTGTCAACAGTGCTGATATTTGTGCTGAGTGCAGTGTATGCTTCGATCGTATCACCTGTGGTCGGATTAGTGATGCTTGTGATTGAACTATTTTGGTGTGTTGCCAAGCTTGAAATTCTGCTTAAAAGTGTAGTCCACTGTGTAGCAGTAACTGTGTTACCCGCGCTTACAGAACTAACTGTAGTTGATTGGCCATAACCACGGTCACCTGTGCCGGTGCCCCATAGTGCATTCACACTAGCAACAAAATCGTTGTAGTGATCGTCTAGAATTATATCTCCAGATTGATATGCCATGTATTATATCCCCAATTGGTTGTATTTTTTAGTGAATGCTAACAATAGCTTCCACCAGTTGAATGTCGACACTGTATTTATCTTCCAGTGCTCTACCAATGGTGTTAAACGCTGTTGCTTCACCTTCTTTGGCTGTTCTTGCAACGCCGTTGCCTGCACTAACCAATCGATCGCCTTTGCGACATTCACCTTCAACTTTTACTGGTACTCTTCCTTGCATTGCAACTGCTGGGTGAGTTTCATCAGTGCCTGCTCCTGCATTCATCAAGTAAGCAGCTCTGCCACTGATTACACCAAAAACACTACTGCTAGCAGCTTCTGAGCTGGCAGTAATTTCTTCGGCTCCGCCAAGTGCTACCACTGTGCCTACATCATATGTTTGGTCTGCGGCAAATCTTTCTGCCAAGTCGGCATATTGTGCTTGTGTGGCTGTGCCATTGAATGTAGTAGCGTAAATTGTTTGAAATCTCACACTATTAGTACCAATATCTTGTGTTCCGTCGCTGGACAAAATATCACCAGTCATAGTACCGCCAGTGGTTAGTAGTGCTCCTGCACCACTTACCTGTCCATCTACATACTGCTTGGTTGCCGCACCTAGGTTGCTCACAGGATCGCCTGCTAGTAAAATTCTGCTGCTAGCGCCATCAATTGTTAACGCAGTGGTTACAACACCCCCGTCGTTGACTCGCAGCAAGATATCGCCATTTTGTGTTTGGTTTTGAATCACAACATCGTCGGTGCTTACACTCACCTTAAAATCATTGTCTGCACCTACTTGCAATCCATTGTCATTGTTGACTGCAAGTGTGCCTGTGGTTGTGTCATTTGCGTCACTGCGTAGGAAGCTTGATGCACTTACTCCGCCTAACGCATCACTGTCTGAACTTGTACCATGGAATTTGGCTGATGCTAGTGTACTATTAAGATTGTAACCTTGTTTGATGGTTGCAAATCCACTGATTGCTACCTGTGGTGTAAATTCTGCATCTTTGCTGACAATGCCAACAATCACATCGCTAACAAAATCTTTTACAACCACGTGGTCTGTTCCAAGATTGTCAGTCACAGTATCAACTACTGCACCACTTTCTCCGGTGCCTGCTGTAAAGCTAGGTCCAATAAGAGTAAAGCTGGAGCCATTGTACACTTTGAGCTGATTGTTGCTGGTATCCCACCAAAGATCACCAGTAACATTGCTGGTAGGTGCACTAGCACTAGCTGTACTACTGCTCACTGTTTTAAAAGTAGTACCATTGTAAACCTTTAGCAGGTTACCACTGGTGTCCCACCAAATTTGTCCTGCAATAGGATTGGTTGGTTGTGTGCTGTTTGCAAAGTTTTCCAGTAGTTTAACATAGTTTTCGTTTAGAATTTCACCGTAACCACTATAGTTCTTACCTACTAGAGTTAAATCTGTTGTTGTATCAATCGTACCGTCTGCTACTGTAGCAAGAATCGATCCGTTTGTTTTGTTAATGGTGTAAGCCATGGTTTTATCTCATCTCCAATAATACAAGTTATATGTATTTATATTCTTGTATAATATACTGTTATTTAGGTAATATCACCCAAATTGGTTAGTGTTTGTATTCTCACTGTGTAATCGATTTGAATAAGTCTATTCAATGACTTTTGCACAGGGTGAAATACCACGTGTGTTAGTAATTTTCCTTGTCCGGCTTCGCCTGTCCAGCTTTTAAGACCCAGTTCATCAAACACAAAATCACCTTCTAGGTCTGTGCTGTTGTCGAACGCTTGTTGACCACTGGGTTCGCCGTAGTCTAGCAAGCAACTTACCAATATGTCAGTGTAGACCTGTCCTACTGTGTGTCTTATTGTCATTTTGTTTCTAGCAGGATCTGTGTTTAAACTACTGGTATCGTCTACTACTTTGTAGTAAGTTTGGTTGTAAAGGTCGCTGTTTACACCAGTATTGTTGGCAGGAAGATATGTGATCAAGCCTGTAGGATCCACACTGGTACCACCGTTGCCAAAATGCATTTCGTGTATGAAGCCAGTTGACTTGTTGGCCAGCATATTTGCCATTGCTTCTGATATATTTTCAAAGTGAATGGCATTTCTTTTATCTACAAATATTTCTTTGGTTTCTGGGTCAAAAATTTTGATATGCCCTTGTACGTGGACACCGCCTTTTTCGTCAGGCTTTTTCATTTTGTTTTCTTCCTGCTGTGTGTTTTGTTTTTTTAAATCTTTAGCAGACATTCTACCAATCCTAATCCTGTTGTTGTTTTTGTTTCTAGTGCAATGCCTACTAGCGCACCTGTGCCTGCGACGGCATATCCTGCTGACTGTGCATATACTGGCTGTCCTTTTTGCACACTATCTTTAATCAAAACAGGCACGCGGCCAGCAAGTGCAACTGCAATTCCGTTTTCCAGTTCACTGTTCATTAAATATGCTGGCTGTGTAGATACTACGCCAGCCACAAAGCCTTCCTGGTACTCTTCAAGTTCGTAGTCTTCACAACTACTTACCTGTAGTACAGTACCCGGGGTATAATCTTTGTTTGCGGTGTACTTTTCAGCTAAGTCAGCATATCGTGCTTGTGTAGCCACTGCCGAAACTTCCCCAGTTACTGTCAGTGTGTTGGTACTGGGATTGTAGCTGATTCCTGCATCAGTGTAAACATTTTCATATGCACTGCTGACGTTGTTACTGTCAACAAATGTAGGATAAAATGTTGCATTAGTAGAAGTAGATGTGGTTGCTACAGTGTTTGCTTGTGTTGCAACACCGGCACTTGTAGCACTATTAACTGTGCCAGTGACACTGATGGTTACTGTGTTGTCTGTTACGGCTGTTGTAATATTTGTTCCGCCTGCAAAAGCAAGAGATTCTCCCAACGACACAGAGTCGGTTCCGCTGTCTCCACTTATATCGAATGATGTTGTGCTGCTGGCAATAGATGAATCTACATACGACTTGGTTGCTGCATCTTGTGCACTCACTGGATCAACCACATCTACAATTCTGTTGGTGTCGGCACTGATATTTCCTGCAGGAGACAGCACAAGATCATTTGACAGTGTTGTTATAACGTGATTGCCTGCATTGTTGAGTACTAGCTCGCCAATTTCTAGCGTGCCTTTTGACACAACCAAGTTGCCGGTGCTGGTACTACTGAATGTGCCAGTGCCCATTGTAAATCTGTCTGCACTTTCATCGTAACCAATAAATGCATTGTTTAGATCGCCGCGTTCTATGATTATACCGCCATCGCCACTGGGCGTTCCGGTTCTGCCATTGCCCAAATACATCAATAGATCTTCTACCAGTATGTTGGCTGTGTTCACAGTGGTAACGCTACCGTTTACTGTTAAGTTGCCCTGCAACACAAGATTATCAAATGTAGGGCTGTCGCTGGTTCCTATGCTTTGTGGTATACTTACTACCACATTTGCACTTTCTGCGGTGTTGCCTGAAACTGTTACACCTGTGCCTGCTGTGATATCTGCCACATAGATACCAGTAGTATGAGTGCCCAAATCCACACTGTTGTCGGCAACCTGTGTTGTGATATTGATGTTGGCGCTTCCGTCAAAGCTTGCACTGCCAGCTACATCGCCGCTGATTTGTATTGTTCTGGAAGTCTGTAACTTGGTGGCTGTTGCTGTGTTGACCGCAAGACTGCTGGGCAACGATAATGTTATTGTTCCTGCACCGTCGTTGGTTGTGTTGATCTGTCCTGTGGTTCCATTGATTGTAAATGTACCATTGCTGTCTATGTTTAGAGTACTCAACGAGCCGATGTCTGCAGCAAAATTTATAGCATAACTTCCTATGGTGTTGTCTACATATGCTTTGGTTGCTGAATCTTGGTCGCTTATTGGATCGGCTAGACCAGTTATCCTGTTTGCATCCATTGCTAGATTGTTGGTAGGATCAAAATTAATTGTGATTCTTTCGCTGGACTGTGACATGTTGATATTGTCACCTGATTCAAAACTTCTAAACTGTAGATCTACACCTACTTTTTGTGCAAACACTTCAAATCCGCTGTTTAGATTGGTTGCTGTGTTTGCTTCACCGCCTGATGCTCCAGGAGCTTCTGCAGCTACCCATCTGCTGCCGTTCCAAGTTAGCACGTGACTCAATGTTGGCGTGGTTGCAAATTCAACATTGGCTAAATCGTCTATGTTTGCCGAAGCAATCCTTGCATCAGCACGAGCATCTGTGTAGTATAGATTGCTGCCTTCTGCTAAATCGTTGGTGGTTTTTGCACTGAGATCAAGATTTGTGCCGGTGTTGAGTGCTATTCTGCTGTCTGCTCGGGCATTTGTATAATAGAGATTGCTTCCTTCGCTGACATCACTGGTAGATTTTGTTGCCAGTCTAGCATCAAACGCATTGTTTGCTCTGCTGGTTGTAAAATATAAATTTCCACTTTCGGTGATTTCGGCTGTGGTGAGATTTACCGCTCCGGTTAGTCCGTTGACAGAACTTACATTACTTTCTTCAATGGCACTAAGTCTGTTGTTTAGTTCACTGAAGTTTCCATCCACTTCTTCAAATGTTAATGGTACACTTTTGTTTGCTCGAAGTACAATTGCCATTTTTGTTCCTATATACTATGTTTTATTTATTCGTTAATTTCCACGTATCCTTCGTTGACGTATCCGGATTCTAGATATCTACCACGCTGATCGTTGATCAATATTGGCAGTATGCCACGCTTTTCGCGCAGGAATTTTGCCTGTGCAGTGTTGGCTTTTTGCATACCTCTGCCATCGGCAGCTGTGCTAGTTCCTTGATCTAGCCACGTGTTTGTATCAGTATTAGAGCCTGCAATTACATTTTCTATGCCGGCGTCGACTACTGGCATATTCACAGGATGTTCATTTGCAACTCCTGTGCCAGCTGTTCCCCTTCTGATCTGCGAAAGTATATTTCCAGTTTTTTGCCAATATGTTATTCTTTCAGCATCAACAAATATCACACCCGGACGATTTTCGGGTATGCTAGGCTCCGACAACACTGAACCGTCTGCTACATATATTTCAGTGTCTTGGGCCAACAAAGGTTGTGTTAACTCAGTAACGCCTTGTTTGATCATTCTGTGGTATTCTACATCACCCAGCATACTGTGGAAAATACGCCAACTTATAGCATCAACACTGGTTTCTTCAGTAAAGCTGCTAACAACAACCAAACTGTCTGCTCTAACACCAAAGCTATCGCTCACAACAACCTTGTTGCCTTGTACCACAAAATCTATGCCAGGATGCAACTTGATTCCATCTACGGTTACCCAAACATAATTGCTGTTGGTAATAGGTCTATCCAACTGATATTCTGCGTTGCTGATAATTGTTATGGTTTCACTGTCGAAGTCTGTTACATCATACGGAGCACCACCGAATCCAATAGTGGTAGTGATTGTGCTTTCTGCAGTTCCTACAAAAACTTTTGTTTCAATGTCGTTGTTGTCGTGATTTGTGAATGTTATTGCTCGTAGATTGCCGCCTTCACTGATGTCAATGCTGTCGCTTAACACCACAATATTTTCGCTTTCAACTCGGTACTCTGCATCAGCACTGTTGCTCACAGTTATACGACTGCCAGATGCGGGCGGAGTGTAAAAAATAACAAATCGTTGTGTGCTACCGTCGTCAAAACTGATGTCATAATCAATAAACTGTTCTTGCTTGACATCGTCTACCCAAACACCAATTTCAGTGTCGCTGATGCCAAACTGTGTGTCATTGGCGCTGGCTGGAGTATCATAAACAATAGTACTGCTGTCGCCAGTGTAGTACACACTGTTGGCTGGTCGTAGTCTACTACCATTGTATTCCAAAATCATTTGGCTGCTTGCTGGACCAGTAAACAGCACACGATTGTCCAATTGGTAACTGAGCGTGCTTCCATCTAGTTGTATCACTTGTTCGTGTATTTCACTGTACGGTATTGCTTGTTCAGAATTAAACACCCAAATCTTTACACGATCTCCTAGCGCAGGAGTTCTTCCAAGCACTACTGTGATGTTATCGCCGGTGTCTACTATGGTGCTGACTACACCTTCGCCTTCTATCATTGCAAAGCTAGCCAGTGCAATCTCTGGATCTACCTGTAGGCTAAATTCATTGGTTCCGCCTGTGCCAATTTCTGTTACTTCAGCAACAGTGTTCTCGCCTGCTACTTGGAAAATATAGCAGTATGCAATGTCTCCCTCGGCTAGAGGAGTATTAAACACTATCAAGCTATTGGCATAATCAACTTCGTAGTGAGTGCCTGCATATCTAGGGCCTAGGTTTTTGGTGTACACCACCACCATATCGCCGTCCGCTATTTCAAATACTGCGGTACTGCCGTCACCTTCTAGGTATGATACTGCAATATTGATGCCATTTCCGGTGCCTCTGCTGTTGCTAGTAGGTGCTTGATATACTTTTAGATCAAGTGTGTCGAACACTCTTCCAGGCACTAATTCCTCTGGCGAATGACTGCTGTATTCATCTACAAATTCACTGCCATCGATCACTATATCACTTGGACGAAGTCCTAAATTGCTGTCACTGAACTGACTTTGTACAAATGTATCGTATGCGTCATCACTGATCACTTCCCTGCCTTCTGGTCCAATTTGGAAGTTATCAAAAGACTCAATGTCAAACACAGGCAAATCAAATCCAGGTCCTTGATTGAACAACGGCCCTACTACATTTACTCCTGGATATTCTACGCCATATACCTGCTGTGAAAGTTCTTTGCCAAGCATACCGCTGGTTGGTGTGTAGTAGGCTGATATTCTATCGTTGGCATTTGTGAAATTTTCATCAGCATACACACTTAGATTGTCGGCTGTAAACGCAGTTCCGCTGACAAAATCACTGGTGGCAACAAATGCTTCACCGTTGTAGCCAATAATGTCACTGGTTTGATATACTGTGTTTGCGGCCCAAGTTTTAACATCACTGGTGTATCTAAATCTATCAAATTTAATTGTGGTAGATATTTTTCTAGTTTTTTGGTTTTCCAATCTAACCGACAATCTTGCTCCAGAGCCGTTTCCACCTACCAGTGTTACAGTCGGAGTGGTAGTGTATCCGCTGCCCGGCTCTGTCACAGTAACTTTGTCAATTCCACCGTTTCTGATTCTCGCTACAGCGGTTGCTGTAGTACCGCCTGGTAAATCTGGGTCGCTAATAACTAATTGTGGCGCCACAGTGTAATTTTCGCCAGGTGATGCTATTGCAATACTGCTGACAATATAATCATAGTTGCTGTTCCAGCTGGAATTTTGTGCTTGTTCAAATAACGCATCATCCAACGGATTGTCACTTTCTGGTTTGCGGTAAATTTCTAAAGACTGATCATAAAAACTTGCAACATCAAAATCTGTGACATCACCCAAGTATTCTTCTTGTTTGTTGTACCTGTACAAATATTCTCTGATCTTTGTGTGATATGGTTTGGCTTCGTTTACATAATCCAACAAGAAGCTTTGATTATCAGGCTGATACACGCTGTATTGCTCTAAGCCGCGTATTTTGTGTTCTAAACTGATAAATGATGTTTTAAACAACCAATCAACATACTGCTGTTCTTTGAGAATATATTCAAACAAATCAAAAGTAAATCTGTTGAATAGATCGGTTTTATCCGAAATAAAGATATCATCTCTGACAGCATCTATGATTTTGTGTGTTTCCAGTGTTGGCAATTCGTCCCAACGATTTCCATCAAATACTTCTGCGCCAAACCCTAAATTTTCCACAGTAGGTTCATACAAGGCAGTACTGATTTGTATAGTACCGTTTTGCAATCCAACCAATACCAGCTCGCCGTTTTGCACCACATAGATTTCGAAATTGCCTGCAAGATTGGCTTCAACTTTTACAACGTCATCTTCTGCTAAGTTTAGGTCGACTACACTATTGATTGATGCTATGCTGTAGTCAATTACCGTATCGCTGCTATATCCTTCTGCATACCAGTCAGTAAAACTCCAGTAGTTGCTGGTTTTGTATGATTGAACTTTGACCTTTTTCCAGTTGCCGTTGGTCTGTAACTGTCTTATAGTCCATAAATTGTCTTCGGTGGTGTCTAATTGAACAAGGATTTTATACCCAACTGGCAATGCCGAGATGTCAATGAAATCCAAATCGCCGGCTGTTGCCACCTGCTGGTTCCACTCGCCACTTGTACTACTAGGAGGTTGTTGCTCGCTGTTGAGGTTGGCAAATTGTATGGAAGTTGCATATGATTCTTTTTGTAATTCGTTGTTGACAAAGGTTAAAACATTTTTCAGTGCTGCCTGTCTATCCAACACTATTGTTTGCCTTGGACGGAACTCTAGACCAAGTTTTTCGCTTATGCTTAGATTTTTATCAGGCACTGTTTCGCCGGTGAAAGTGGTGCCTGCTAAACTGTCCTTTATTTTTCTAAACATTCTATCATTGACAACACTATCACCGCTGCCTTGTTTGATCAATTCAAATTCTGTGTGTAGATTTTTGTCATTGCGCTCTACATCGTAGTTTACCTTCAGCACACTTTCTTTGTTTTCCAAAAGATTGTTGGCATTGTATACCAGCATTGCATTTGAATCAACAAAAGCAACATATGGAAATCCTTGAGTATTAGGAGATTGAATATAATCTGCTATTTGTGCTACACTTAGTGTCTTGTTGTTGGCAACTTGTGATTTGTTTTTAACCCAAAAATAGTAAGTGGTAGTAAAGGTATTTCTGGCTTGATTATACTGTGTATCAATGGTATAAATGTTGCCTGTTGGATATTTCAAAAGCTGGCCTGGATTTTGATCTATGTAATCCAGTGGAGGCAACACACTGCTTGTCCATTCGTATACATCTATCTGACTGCCCGGGAAGAAACTGTTCCAATATTGGGCTCTGTCCTCTAGTGTGCCTTGTTCGTACTCAAGATATTTTGCAGTACTGGTATCCCACCATATTGTTCCTTGATTGGGCTCACACCAAGCACTGTATTGATTTTGATTTTTGCTGTTGCCGGTGTTGTATTTGGCAGGATCGTTGTCGCTGATGATGTCAATATTTTGTTGTGCTGCACCTGCAATCTTGCCTTTGGCACCGTCAATATAATCCAAACGATCTATGATTGTGTTTGTTCTAGTGTTGTACAGCATCACACTGTTGAATAAATCTGTATCAACTTTGGTGTCTTCTGATCTATATGTTTCCCAGGCTCTTTTGCCGGTGGAATTTTTAAACACATACAATGCGCCACTGTTTGTGGTAGAATCTTCGTCAAATGGTGCACCCACAATTAATGTATCTGCACTAGCCGCAATAGCTGTGCCAAATCTGTCGTTTAAGCTTATTTCGGCACTATAAAACTGCTGACTAGGAACAAATGCGCCAGGATCTTGCAGACTGGCGTTTTCGGCTTCTACAAACTCAAACACATACACACTACCACTGTCCACATCGTCACTGAACTCTGTGGTTTCGCTGTCAAACACAGTGGTTTGCTGATCAAATTCTGTGATTTTGTAGGTGGTTGCAAAAGGTGATCCTACAAACAAAACATTGCTGTTTCTATTGAGTTCAAGTGTAGTGCCGAACTGTTCATTTGGCTGTGGATCTGGATGATCAAGAGTTTGTACGTATTGCACAGGCTCTAATCCCATTGCTGTTAACACACTGGATTGTAGTGCACTTATTGACATTTCGCCTGTGCTGGTAACAGTTAACTGGTTGTTGGTTGCAGTTGCACTAATTCCGCTGATGTGTTGGTTGTTGATATTTTGTGCAATTGTACTTGCACTAGTGCCAGTGATAATCACCGGACGATTGTTGATTTTGACAATATCGCCTATGTTCAATGATGAGCTGTCTACTGTGCCTGTGATTGTGCTGTATTGAACCGGGACATTGGTGTATCTGTACACCGAGCCTTGGTTAAGGTTATTACCAACATCGCGACCAGGTGCACTTGTGTACACACTACAATTATTGTAACAAATAATAACATCTGTGCCAAACCGGTCATTGAACCCAGGATTGCTCAACTCAATTGTTTGAACGAGATTGAAGTTGTTGGTTTCGACATCTATCAGTTGTCCAATTTCAGGCGGAGTAGAAAAAACTATGTTTGCAAGATTTACAGTAGTGCTGTTGTTTTCTACACCATTAACCAGTACACGATTTGCAGTTGAATTGATATTTTGCACTGTTGAGTATACTGTGGTGCTACCATCGCCTGTGTAACTTTCTATACTACGCTCATAGTAATACAGCTTGCCGCTGTTTTGTGTGCCAAATTTGGGTGCACTTACCAGTATTTTGTCGCCTGTGGTCGTGGTGGCTATTTTATCGCCAAATCTATCCCCTTGGCTACTGTCGCTTGCACTGGCAGTATCAACATACACATAGCTAGCATCACGAGTGATTAAAAATTCCGTTCCAATTTGCGGTGCACTGGTAAAATGAATTTCGTTGTTGTTTACTAGATCGAAATCTATGTAAGGAGCATAAATTTTACCTGTGTTATCACTGATATGAACTTGCCAAATATTGTCGTAATCACGATCCATATAGTAAACAGTGGTGCTGCTGTCTGCTGTGAATGTATTAGTGCTAACAGTACTGCCGTCATCTTCAGGTGTTTGTTGATTGAATGCAAACACTTTGTTAACACCGGGTGCTCCTACATACAACCAACTTCCGTTTCTGCTCAACTCTACAGTTGACCCAAATTCGCTGTTGTTTTCTAGAGTTGGATCGACCAGTAGTTGATCAATAACTGTGTTTCCTAGTGCATCTCGCTTGAGTACTACAACATAACCTTTGTTGTTGTTGCTGGCTGGAGCACCCACTGCAATGTATCCATTGTCTGACTCCGAAACACTGTGACCAAATTGTTGCAAATCCTCAATATTAGGCGACACAATGCCTTTTTGTTGATATGTTTGGTCAGTTTTTACAAAAGTTATGGCTTGATTGTTGTGAGGCTGTGTTGCCAACACAAAATTGCTGTCTCTGCTGATGTTTACTGCCTGACCAAGGTTGAAATCAGTGCCAGGTGTGCTGGCCAATATTCTCTGCGAATCTTCCCAAGGACTGGTTCTGTTAAGCACACTCCAACCACCATCCCGGGTGCTGTCTATCCATAATTTTTCGTTGTTTTTGAATTGACTTGTGTTGGTGAGATTTCCAACGTCTGTGCCTGATGCAAATCTCACATTCTGCAACTTCAACACATAACCTTTACTGTCAACTTCTACATTATCCACATCGGTGGTGCATATCACAGTTTTTAGACCGCTCACACGTTGTACAATATGAAATCCATCTACTTCATCGTCAAAATTTCTCAGCAGAACTACATCATTTTTTACAAAATCAATGTTTTTGTCAAATCCTAGTTCTAATTTACCGTCTACTGTGGATGCAGATTTTACAACCGCATCAGTTGCAGAGATTCTATAAACAGCCCAGTCTTTGTCAAAACTTTGTGCTACCCAAATTGCACTGCCTTCGGGAGCGGATTTTGATGCTGTGTCCAAAGTTTTTATATCAGATATGTTGAACAATGTATATTCTACATCTTCTAAATTTACGTAACCAGCTGTTTTGATATCAGTTTCGTATTGTGCATCCAAATTTCTTGTTTTAAACAAGTCAGGAACATAATTATTAGGTTTTTTGTAAACATCGCTTGGCTTGATCTGGTATCTATCTTCTACTGGATCAAATGATTCGTTGACCAGCTCTACAATTTTTACGTTGCTGTCAAACACACCTTCTTCTAGCACCAGTTCAATCTCTTGATTGAGATCTACAGCACCATACGTGCCCACACGTACTGCCCACTCTTCGTAAAAATCTAGATCAACTGTGAGATTATCAAGTTTTGTTTTGAGCAGATTGTTGAAACTGTTGCTTGTGCCTTTTTCCTGCAACATTCCTTGATAGAATTTTACTTGACTAACATCATCTAACTGTAGATTTTCAAGATAATTGCGTTTCTGATAGCCTATCAGTCCTTTGCCGAATTTATCCAGATCATTTTCATTGTTTGCAACATCTAAGTTGTAGAAATTTTCAAATTGTCCAGCCTTTGTGCCTAGGTTGGGCAACATACCCACAGGAATGTTGTCGCTCACAGAAAACTTTTCAAAATCAAAACTTTCACTGGCTTCCTGATTGATTTTGCTCACATACACTTTGCCTTTGAAACGTACAAATTCGCCCTTGGCATAGTTTTTGGTGGCACTCCACTGCTGTATGTTGTCTTGGTTTATCACAAATCCTGGGGAATACAACGTGCCGTTCCATTCTCCGCTGACATAGCCTGTGAGTTTGATTGCTTGTTGGCGATTGCCTAATTCAGGTTGATAAACAATATCACTAAAAATAGTGTTGTTGTCAAACACCGCTAAGTGCTCATATTGCACTGTTTGGCATTTGAACAAGCCAACGGTATCTGCAGAACTAGAAAATGCAAGAGTATTTTGATCTCTTTGTATTTGACAGTTTTGTATTTTGATTGGCGCAAAATTATTGTCTAAAATCTGTGCAGTGGTATTGAGATTGTCTACTACTTCTCCGGTTCTTGATATTTTAACTGTTCCGCCAACGGGCGTAAGACTTATAATATTGCCGGCTTGCCAATTCTGGCTAGTCCAGAATAGAAATTCTTTTGCAGACAACACAAAATCCTGTGCGGTACCTACTTCACTCAGCACATTGTCAAACACAAATCCTTGCGAAATCAAAAATCTTTCATAGCTAACCAAAAAATCAACCACTTGATCTCTGTTGTTAAAACTTGTACCATACGGTATTCGAACAATTGTATTGCCGAAATCTTTGTATACAGTACTAACAATTTCACCTGCTGAAATACTATATCTATTGTTGTTGACCACGCTAGGAATAATATCAAAATATGGGCTGTCAAAATCATATCCCCGGACACTATATCCGTTGACTTGTTTTTCGACTATCACTCCACTATAGCTAACTTGGGCAACTGGTTGACTTTTGTGTACCAATAGCTGTATATTTTCGTCTGGTATTAGAACACTTTGATTTTCTGTATTAGGAGTAACCTGCGTGGCAAAAAACTTGGTTTTGTTAAGATCGGTATAACCTGCTAATTTGTATGCAAGATTGATCTGTAGGTTTTCTAGTTTGTCGGCTAGGTTATCTGTGTTGTATCCTAAAAATACATTATAATCGCTGATAAATTGACCTAGGCCGTTGACATAGTAATTGCTGTTGTGTACTTTATGGTCAGTGAACTTGTGTCTAGTGTTGTCAACTGCACTTACATACTGACCATTTTTTAACAGTGTACTGTCAATGTCGTAGCATAGATCTAAAAACTTTCCGGGTTGAGCAAGTGATGCAAGTATGATCAAAGCATATGGATATTCACTACTTCTGCGCCAGGCTGTTTCTGCTGGGCTCAAATCGCCAAAAACAAAGTTATTTCCAGATTGCAAGGAATTGTACTCTTTTACCAAACAATCCAGTGGAGATTTCAAGTTGCCGTATTCGTCAACTGGAATAATATCGGCTAGTCCTGTGCGCACAAAGTCTGCATTAACATTGTATGTACCAGTAGCGGATTGATAGATTTTGCCGGCTTCTAAGTCGTCCCACAAAATTTTGTTTCCGCTGGTATAGGGTGCTGGTCCATATAAGTTTTCCCACCAATCTGGTTTTTGAGAAAATCCCAACATTTCCCAAGGAGTTAGATGCGGAGTTTCGGTATCGTAGTGATATCTATAGATTGATCTCCAACTTCCTTGTAGCAAAGACCCATCTACTTTGCTGCTAAATGCACTGTAGTTCCAAGTAAACGGATTGTTTTGATCATAATTTCTTGCATCATTAATCGAAACATTGTTTTTGCTAGACCACAAATTGAATTGTGAACTAATTATTTGATTGATTTCTTCTCTGGTGTAATCAGTTGACCTAAATTTACTGGGCAAAATTTCATACCAATCATAGCGATTGATATTGTATTCTGTTTTGAGGTTATTGTATATTCTTTTTTCCAGTTCCAGTATTAAGTTGTCTAATGCATCTCCGTAGGCAACTGTTATGCTTCCATCGTGACCTCTGATAACTTCAGTTGCTGTTACGTAGCTGGTATCAATATATTTTTCGGGTGTATACTTGTACCATAGCCCGAGCTTAGTGGGTGTTGGCGGTACAAAGCTGCCTCGTGTGTTGTTGTATTCTACTATTTTTATGCTGTCGTTTTGTTGAACGTCAAACAATTCTACAGCAGGTCTGCCCGATACGAAAGCATAGTCCACATCCTTGACCAACTGCACACCATTTTTGTATACCAGCACACTAACAAAACTTTTTTGATTGTCTAAAAATTCACTTGATATTTCGTATTCCTTGATGCTGGAATCAATCACAGTATAATTTAGAGTTTGTTTATCACTGGAATATCCCAACATATCACTGAGATAAAATGGAAAATCCTGTGCACTCTTGTACTGATTGAGTTCTTCTAGCACAGTGTCAACACTGCCAGGAATATCAGCGAGATCGAGATCTAGGTTTCTTGCTTTGTCAACGAAACTGTTTTTAAATTTGGTATACTGTTGTTTTACATATTCTACCGATTCTACAATATCAAAATTATTGTCGCAGAACAACAGTGCAGTTGCACTAAAACTACTGGCATTTTGTTTGATTTTTCCGCCGGTGCGATAATAATCTCCTAAATCTCTGAGATTTCCAAAACCCGGAAAATCGCCTTCAAAGTTCGGCGAGTTTTCAGCTATAGATTGCAAGTGATTGCGAATCTGGCCAAGTGTAAAATTGCTCAACAATTTGTTGTTGGCATTGAATTCAAGGTTTGATGGAATTTCGTAATAGCTTCTGCTATCCTTAACTTCACTTCTAAATCTAATCACCAATTCTGTGCCAACAGCAAGCAGTGTATCAAAAGAAATTACAGTTTTGTTTTGTGATCTGTCAACACTATAACTGTCAGTTAATACTCCGTTGGTGTAAACAAATAGTGTGTTTACAAATTCAGAAGAATCTATCACAGGTATTTCGTATACTGATAACCCTGTGTCTAACACTTGCTCAATCACTTGGTATTGACGATTTTGTTCGTAGACAGGCTCCCATATGTTTTTGGATTGCACAGTTGTTCTGTCAACAATCAATGCCAAATCATACAAATTTATTTTCTGTGATGTGCTGTTGCCGTTGGATATAAAATTAAAATTATCAGTATCTAGATAACTTTCGAACTCAATATCGCCAATGTTGTTGAATGTGCTGTAAGAAAGAGAAAATCCTAGTTCAGAATCAACAACCCCGTTGCCCAGCTTATAACCAAAAACTTTGGTTCCTTGGAAACTGCTGCTGTTGAAAAAATCAGTATTGCCCAACGATATGCTTGCAGAGTCAACTACATCAAACAAAGGCGGCTGATTGATTTTGGTTTTTTGCTGAGAATGGATCCAATCTTTTCCGTCAAAATACAAACTTTTTCCTTGATTGGACAGTCCTTTGGTTACCACAATAGTGTCATTTTCCAAAGCTGTGGATTCGGTGTCTTCTACTAGATGTATCTGTTTTTCACCATCTGTGGTTGTTTCTATAAAACTCACATTGTATACTTTGTTCACAACATCAGGATTAGTGTCTGCTGTAAACAATACTCGCATACCTTCGGCCAATGATACACCGTCAACAAAGTAGCCAGCAGACCCTTCAATTTGCGAAAACACATCTGATGTTGTGCTGTCAATCAAATCTACTTGTGTTTTTCCAATTTTTCCGTTGTTGTACAACAAAAGATTTCGTTCAAATTCAATAATAGGCCTTTTTGCTCTAGATGTTTGATCGATTTCTGGAGAAAAATTGTTGTATTCAGCAGTTTTGTTAATAATATCTTCGTGGAACCATCTATTGTGTCGACTCCAAGCGTTTCTATCAATACTGGCTCGATTTATAACGATATAATCTTTTTCCACAGGACTATTGCCTGTTTCTTCAAAACCGCCTTTGTCATATAGGGTATTGTCATAGCCTTCGCTGAGATTTTGAGTAAAGGTTTCTGGAGTTATCAACTGATCCACAGGCACAAGCACAATGCCCGAACCTACGCCTTCTACGTAGTACTCTCTGTCTTGGTACTGTTGCTGAACAACATCTGTGTCGAATCTAATTTTTAGTCCGTTGGTAAATTCCACTCCATTAGGACTGGTATAATTGGTCTGGTCTAGTATGTCCTGCTCTACATCAATTTGCGCAGTAGACTGAGCCAATATTATTTCAATTTTACCAAATATGGTTTCGTCAGAGCCGTCCTGATAAAACAGACTGGTTTTGTTTGCAGTTATAATCGGTATTAGATCCAACTCGCCGTTGGATTTTTTCCACAATTCTCTGTTTCCAAAACGATTGCCTTCGCCTATGACAACTTTGTTTTCTGTAGGCCATTCTTTGATTCTATCAAGTTTTAAAAACTCAACTCCGCCAAAGTCTTGCACACGGATTCTAAAAATATCTCTGCGTTGAGATTCAGGTACTGCTTCTCCTACATCATAGGATCTAGCATTGTACTCACTGCTGGCATACGGTTCGTTTGCGGCCCAATTGTCTTGGTCTGACTGATAAAATACCACCAATTTACCATCTAGATTGAGTTGTCCATCAATACCTCCTAACTCTACAACACTTTGCAGTGTACGATTGTGCAGTTGATTGTAGTTCAGCGTGGTTGCAAGATTTACATTCTCAACCACAGGCATTTGTAAAAACTTGTCTTGTGAGTTCTCCAGAGGAACATTAAAGATTAGTTCGCCTTGATCTTCGCCATTGTTGACAACACCTAGTACATCTCTTGTGCTGATGTTGGATTGTACACTGCTAACACCACTGGTGCCTTGCTCGGTTTGTATAAAAAACTGATGCCCTGGCTGATCCAGCTGAAAAGTGTAGCTACCGCCGCGTTTAAAAGTCAGTCTCGGGTTAGTTTCTGATGACTGCTTGAAAGTGTATCCTTTGCTTGTGCGGCCAACTTCAATAGTGTCTGTGGCTGGTACCGCTCCTGCAAACACATCTACCGCATCAGGACCGTTGGGCAACCAGTAGTATTTGCTGAAGTTTACAAACTTGTCAAGATCGACCAAACCACTGAGACTGTATTCTGTGTGTGCAAACAGTCTATCGTGTCGATCTACTATGGCACCTTTGGTGCGCATTTTATCTATTACTTCTGTGTAGGGCACAAAATTGGTCGTGCTGTCAGGATTGGTTATTTTTAACCCGGGTTCAAGCTGATAATTCTTGCGCTGACTTGTTTGCTCGCTGATAAAACTATCTTGCTGTATAAATCTGCTGCCGAACCCCCTGCCAACAAACCCGTTGATTTTTTTGAGTTCGATATCACTTATTAATTGATCAAGAGTTGCGGCCAAAAACTTTTTGTTGGCACCACTTTGGTGTATTTGTGGCAGTAATTCTACGGATTTTCTATTGGCCATTATTGGCTACCTCCGGTTTGAATTTGGTCAGCTTTTATCTTGCTGGCAGTTATACTGTCTATAATCTCTACATTGTCTACAGTTGCACTGCTGATAAAAATTTCATCTGGTTGGCATTTAATTTCGTATAGGCTACCGAAGGTTTGATTGTTGCTGGTAGGCACTAAAACTATGCTACTGGCAATTGTACGCAACTCGTTGTGCAGGTATGCACTTAATTCAGAGAAGTAAAATGTTTCGCCAAAATCCCAATTTTCGATGCTAAAATATTCATTCACTGCTGAAATAAGCTGACTTTTGACTTCGCTGTCAGTAACAACAGTGTTGGCGTTTTTCACTACTTTGAAGCTGGCCTGAAGTTCTTCTTCTGCTTTGTTGCCAAACAACGGTTTAAATCTTGCGTGATTGTATATGATGCTGTCGCTAACACTTTTTACTGTTTCTAGATCACTGAATTCTGTTTTTAGTTGCTCTACAGTAGGCACGCTGGGCTGTTGCACTGTACCAGTAAAATCTTCTGCGTAGTTTCTATAGGCTTCTTCGTAATTTTTTGTCAGCAAGAATAGATCAATTATATTGCTAGGACTAGGATCTATCCGGCGATTGTTTGGTGCGTTGTGTTTGTATTGAAATTTAAGGTTGCTTCTTCCTATTCTAGCCACATAGTCATCGCTGACATCAACAACAGTTTTTTCTCCTGTGACTGCATTGTCACTGATTTGATAGAATTTATTGTCACTGATTGCGTAAAACAATGTGCCATCTGCGAATAGATTTTTTTCATTTTGCAATTGTTCCAGTGTGGCATAATCTGTGCTGACCAATTCACTGTATGGCACATATGTGATGTAATTTTGATTGCTGATTTGTTTTTCAAAGAACACATACTTTTGCGTGCTGTTGGTTTCAGGAGCAACCACAATATCAAATATTTCTGGATTGTCTAGGATGCCATCTTTGTCAGTGTCTGGGAATGTGACTTTTACTTTTTTATTGTCAATATAGCCATCACTTTCTAAAATCACATCTTCAACAAACATTACATAATCTCTGTTGAGACCTGTGGTGGAATCTGGCTCGCTGTTTATGCCCAATACTACTATCTGATCGTCTACTGTTGTGCCTGTGGCGCTGTCGTAAATTCTTGTGACAGGATCAAAATAAAATCTTGTTTGAATAACACTTTCAAACAGTATACTGATTCCTCTGTATTTCACTGTGTAGGTCTGTCCGTCAGTTTCGAACAACACTATCCAGCTGGCATCACTGCCAGTGCTGGTGATATCTCCGGTGTTGTCAATGCTCCAATCACTGGTTTTGTTTAAATTGTTGGCTGTGATTATTTTCCAGGTTTGCGAGTCTCTGTCAAATCTCAGTCCAAAATCTTTATACAAGGTCACATTGGAAACTATTTCATTGCTCACTGTGGATAGTGTGGTGTTGAAAGGTGGTATTACAGTTTCCACAATGGCACCAACTGGTATGTTTTGATTGAGAGAAACAGGTCCTGATCCGTCAGACAAATTGCCCAGCCCTTGATTGGTTCCGTCATCTACAATGCTGTTGACTCCGCACCAAATGTAGGAAAGCTGATTTTGTCCTGATGGTGTGCCTAATTCAAGCTTGTTTCCGCTGGCAAGATCAAAGTAAAACCCTGCAGGAGCAACAAATTTTATCAAAGATCCTACCACAATGTTGCGTCTGCTGTTGCCAACAAATGCACCTATGCCTTGCGGTACTGAGCCGTTGCTGAAGTAGCCAGTGCTGGCATTTGTGCCCACAGTGGCTCTTTCCCACACTGTGGCAAGATTGGTAAGATCCACACTGCCATATTTGCCCAGATAAAAATGCAGTGTGTCAGGATCGTTTATAATATTCAACAAGTCACCACGAACCACACGCAAAATATCATTGGTGTTGGTCCATTCAAAACTAAAACTGCTTAAAAATTCATTTCTGTAGAATATACCATCGTCGCAGAATACATTGGTGCTGCTGTATTTTCCTGTGGTGTCTTTGACATCTAAAAATCTACTGATACCGCTGCTGGTTCTGTTGACTGCTTTGCTCTTGATAATATTAGTATATTGCGTGAGTGGATATACATTGTAGTCTTCGCCGTTGACCATTCTGTTTTGAGTGTAGTACTGTTGCGGAGCTTTGGTACGAATGTCGTTGAGGCTTTCTCTTTCTACTGCATTTGCTACTGTGTACTGAAGAGCTAATCCAACAGTGAGAGTTTCCAACTGTCCTGCGCGACTGATGTAGTCAATTTCTATTTGAGAGTTGGAAATCTCGCTGGGTTTAATTCTATAACTGGATCCGTTGCTGGTTCGATAGAACAGTCTAAAATCGCCAACAGGAATTTCTGCAAACACGCCATCGCCAAAAATCAAATCAATTTGATCATTGTTTCTGGTATTGACGGCAAATATTTTTCGTTGGCCTTGCTCCAAGCTGTTGTATGCTATGTTACTACCAACCACTGCAGGTACTTTGATCCATTCTTCTGTAAGGACACCGTTTTCATCTAGCTTGTACAACCAAACATCATCGTTGTTGATGTTGTCCACGTTGATGTTTACAATTCTATTGTCCAGTCTCTGCGAAATGGTAAAGTCAGTGGATTTTAATTCGCCTTGTTTGAAGTAAAAGAAAAATCCAGTGTCGGCTGATGCATTGCCGCGGCTGTCGTTTTTGTACAACAGATTGAAATTGCTGCCTAAATTTGGCGAAGGTTCATACAAAAACTCTTTGCCAACTAGATCTGCGCTAACCAATTCAAATGGCATATTCACGCCATCGACTTTGGCTCTAAATGCATAGCGAGGCAGCACTCCGGTAGGTGTGTTCACTTGATAAATTTCATTTCTTACGCCCAGCAGTGTTTTTTTAACAGCTGGCTTTCCGAACTTTTGATTGCTGGCAAATGCGGCGTTCATCACCGCAACAAACTGTTCAAAAAAATCCGTGTTGGTTGTGTCGTTCCATATCACTTCTAGACCGCGGAGATTGATTCCGTTGCTGTCAAACACATCTTCGGTGGTGGTTACACTGGCTACTTTGAGTACGCCCTTGGCATTCACGTGACGTTTGGGCACATAGCTGAGCATTTTAGCCAAGCGTAGCACACTGTCTCTGCGTTCGGCAGTTTCTAAAAAATTCTCTCGAGCATTTAGGTCTGTTCTAAAGCTAATGCTTTGTCCCAAAAACGCAATCAATTCTATGAGAGCAATGTATTCGCTGCTTTCAATATAATCGTTGAAATCTTCAGGATAATAGGTACGTAGATAGTCAATCATTGTTTTGCGAAGAGTTTCAAAATCATAGCTTTGAAAGTCAGCTTCGCGGAAGGTTTGGTAGATTTTTGTCCAATTCTCAGCTGAGAAAAGTGTAGCTTGTCTTGTGGTTGTTGCCATTGTTATACTTTACCTAAATGTCGATAAAGTATTTATTTGCTGTATAATATGATGTTATTATTGTGTGACTGTAGCGCTGGATAAACTGAGATTTCTGCTGTCAAACTCCACAAACAACAGTTCTGTGGCCTGCAGATTGACATAGTTCAATTCCAACACAACCTGCAGTCCGTGCTCATATTCTTGTAGTCTAATGCCCACAAGTTGCAGTCTCGGATCCAAGGATATAATACGTTTTAACTCTGTGACCACTGCATCTTTGGTGGCATCATCCAAGGGTTCGTGAATATAGTTCCACACACCGCACCCATAATCTCCGCGCATCAATCTTTCGCCTTGGCGTGTTTTCAGCACATTCAAAAGATCTTGTTTGATTAGTTCTGTGTCTGTAACAGTGTAGTTGTCTATTCTGCCGTCTGTGCTAAATCCTTTGAAAAATGCCATATTAATCTCCTGCACTCACATCAGGCGACCCTTTAGTCATTTCGCCTGCGTCGGCACTATCGCCTACTCTGCCCACCTCAATTCCATTAATTTTTACTGTTTCGGATCCTTCATTTAGAAAAGCTATATGTGGTACACAAATACCTTCTACAAGTATAGTATGAGATACTGTAGGTGCACCTACTACAGCAATAGCAATACCGTTGGCTTTTACTGTACGATCTGTATTGGAATTTCCAAGAGTAGTAGATCCTGCACAAAAATGACCGGTGCTCAAACCGTCTCCAATTCTTACAACTGCTGGCATTATTTTTCTTCTTCCTGTCTATCGGTGCTCTGTGCCAAATTCAAGTGGGTGTAGCTAGGCTCGTGCGCAGGCACTCTTTTACTTAGTCCATTTTTAGGCGAGCTTTTTTGTTGCCATTCACCGTCGACTTTTTCGCTGTCTGTCCATTGGAACAATTCTAGCTGCGCGGCTTTTTCGGCTTCTGGTCCGTTAAAATCAATGGTTTTTCCTTTGAAAATCATTGCTTTTTCTGATTTGACTTGATATTTGCTATCAGTTGTACATCGCATTTCATCTACGCTTTTGAAATCCATTTTAGCATTACTATTAAGAGTAGTATTGATTTTACTTAACAAGTTAAAATCTCGTTCAGCAGTTATATTAACATCTCTGTTAGCGTGTATGTTTAAGTCTGTTTCGGTATGAATACTAATACTGTCTGCACTATACACATCAATTTTACCAGTGTTGCTCATCTGTATCCAACTGTTGCCATCTGCTGTTGCCACATAGATAATGCCAGCAGTGTCGTGCATTACAATTTGATGCCCAGTGGAAGTTTTTAATCTCACTAGTTTGTTGTTGCCTTCTGCGTCACCGTCGTCTAATACCAGCTGATGCCCAGGTTTGCGCACTTTTATTGGTGGAATTTTTTGACTGCTGGCTTCGCTGGTGCTTTGGTTACTGTCCACTGTGATTTCAGGATCGGGCGATCCGGGTGTGCTGAAGCCAAACACTCTGCTGGGCGTTTCTCTTTTGCTGCTACTAGAAGTCAAGCCTCTGGTTTCATCTTCTATCAACCCTTGATTTACCAATTGGTCACTGATGTAAGGATTGGCAGGTTTGGGATTTTTTTTGTAGTTTTGATGACGATTTTGCTCGTTTCTGTCGTTGTATTCGCTGGCTGGCAACTTTGTCTTGTTGTACTTTTGCAAATCTTCGCTGACAATAGCTTCGCTGGCAGCGTGACCGGGTACAGCGTGATGGTTGTGCTGATCAGGCAAGCACCCGAAATAGAATCCTTGGTTAGGGTCACCTTTGACAAATGTACACAGCACTCGCACACCCAAGTCAGGAGGTGTAAACCACATACCGTAGCTGTGATTGGTGTTGTCAAAATTGTTTTCCACGCTTTTGCCTGCGTCAGAAGTCTGTCCAAAAAACGGACTGCTGTATCGCACAGGCAGCCACTGACTTTCGTCATTTTCGTTACCTCCGAATCCTTCTACAAACACACTCACTCTACCTTTGCGCAAAGGATCAATGTTGGCTTTGACAATGCCAATGTGCGGACCAGGGTCTAGTTTTACTCCGGGCTTGAGTTCTGTTTGTGCATATTCGGGCACCACTCTATTGTATCGTCTTATGCTTCCGCTCATTGTTCATCTGTTCCTGGTAATGGTTGATTTGATATTATTGTGCCGTCCCCAGACACTACTGTTACTCCTGTTTGATTTACAGATCCTTGATCGGCATCCACACCAACTGCGGTTGGTCCTGGGGTTCGCACAACTCTTTGTGTTACCACGCCTACACCCGGTTTTACATCTCCTGGTCCAAATACAGTGCCAGCACTGGGTGCGCTGTCCAATGGAAATGATTGAAATGTTTGATTTCCGTCACCTTGGTTGTTAAACAAGCCGCGGCCTGCACTACCAGTGGCAGGCGATAGTCCACTACCGGGTGGTTCTTCTGCTAGATTTTGTAGTTCGGCAAAGTGTGCTGTGTTGCTGATTTCACCTAGGTTGTCGCCAACACCTGAGACACCTCCAAATTGTGTTACAGGATTGTCGCCGGGATTGAATCCGGAGCCGCCTAGGCCTGGCAATGGACTGGTAGCAACACCGCCTAAATTGGTTTTGGGCAAACTGTAGTCGCCTGCAATGCCTTTTCCTATACTGTCACTGATTGCACCGTTGAGTATGCCGGCACCTAACTGCTCGCTGATTTGTGCATCACTCAACAGATTGTTTTCGGGCGCTGTGAGCTTGACAGCACTCACTGTTTGTGTAAACTGCCCGGCACTCAAAGAACTTTGCACCTCTAACACACGATATTTTCCTGAAACCAACACACTGTTTTTGGCATTTGTGATGTCCATTTCTCCTGTAACAGGATCATAATCTGTGGGTGTTTTGAGAAACAACTCCAGATATGTTTCTCTGGCATTGTAGTTGATTCCGCCATCAGGCAGGTACACTGAGGAGGAGACGTCGTTATCTAATGCTGGCACACTGTAGTTTGTAGTGTCGATATAATCCGGATCTCCCAGAATTTCCAAACTTAACTCCAACATATCAACACTGTTGTTTAGTATTTGTCTAGTTATATCGCCTGCTAATTTTACATTTTCAATATCACCTACTATAGCATCAGTTTCATAGCTGTTGTGGTAGTGTACAGGCATAGGCATAACTGTGTCTTTGCTGGTATTTCTGTCTGTGCCTTGTGGCACATAGGGCTGTGCCTGTGCAAAGTTTTGTATCAAACTTCTAGCTTGATAGTAGGTGGCGTCAAACTGTAGATTGAGATTGATGATGTCTTCGTTTTGTCCAGTGTAGATATAGCTGTAGCTTTTGTGCACACCTTCTGGCATTTTTTTGCCTATTCCGTCGATGTTGCGACCATTTAGATCAATTTTTTTAGTATAAAATGTAACTCGCTTGGCATAAGACTTGCGGGCTTCGTCATAGCCCAGCAATTCAATTCTTGGCACTATTTTCCACCATTGTATAGGTTTGCTGGCGTTTTCTTGCGAGGTATCAATTTGGTTTGTCATATAAGTAGCGCGTCTAATCACAAGGTTTATCAACTCTGTAATACTAGTACCTTGTCGGATCACAAATGTTTTTTGTGCTTCACTGTAGCTGATGTTAGGATCAATACTGCTTCTAAAATCTTCAAAATTGTTGCGTGCCATTGGCACTTTTTCTTCTTCGATGTTGAGTAAATCAGCCAGTGTAAATCGTGCTTCGCCTAGTTCTTTGTCAAACTCAAACACATATTCGTCAGCAATATACTGGTATCCATTGACAACTTTTCTCTGTTCAAAGGCGTTCAATGCTGCAGCTAGTCCATCAAACTCGCTGCGTTTTTGTGTGTTTTTGGTGCGCTCAACACTGACCAAATCCTCGCGCTCCACTGACACAGTAGACACAACTCCTACTCGTGCGTTGAAAAAACTTTCCACATTGCCTGCGGCTATTACAATACTAAAAGGAATAACGTTTCTTATGGTGTCATAGCCTTGGTGATGATAGGGAATTGCAGTAATCTCATAGTTACTTCCAGTTTTGTCTATGTTGAATCGCATATCAGTGATACGTATAGGAATATTCTTGGTTTGCACGCCGTCAGTTATTTCTGTACCGTTGTCGTCGTACCCTAAAAAACTCACGCTCAACATATAAGGTTGATCTATGTAGTTACCTTCGCCTAGTGTGCTGTTGGCCAACACAAGGTTTTCTATCAAACTAACACCATAGGGTTCGTAGATGGTAAAACTTAATTCAGTGACATTGGTGTTTCTGTTTCTGCCACTGAATCCTATAAGACTATTGATATTAAGATTATCTATGTGATACTGGCTGTTTGCAAATGCAGGATTCCTGCCTACCTGTACAAAATTGTTATAGCTTGCGGTGCCACTGTTACTGATCAATAGATCGTTGCTGGTTTTTGTCCAACTGCCTCCGGTACTGATTTGATTTAATTTGCTCAAAGGCAGTATGTAAAGTTCTACGTGGTAACTAAAACTGGCATATGGTCTTAATGGATTTTGTTTTGTGGTAATCACTTTGCTTGATGCACTGCTGCCTTCTACACTGCTGATGGGCTGTTGTGTTGCACTGTCCAATTTGTTTTGTGCATTGCTTTGTATTGCACTTGCTGTTTGTTCAGCCTCATCAACAGCAGCAGTGTTTTCAGAAGATTGGATAGCACCACCTTGCCCGGGCTCGTCTTCGGGGACAATGTCTTGTCCTACCAATCTTTCACGTTCCTCTGCAGAGGTTATTCTGCCTGTTGTTACAGCACCTTCGGCTTGATCTGCAGGGTCTTGTGGATTTTTATCTTGCTCTGCTTGTTTGGCGTTTTGTACAGCTTGTTCGCGTTCTATGGTTTTTTGTTGTGTGGCTGTTTGAATATTGGTTTCAGGAGCGGGTTCAAAGGTGTCAGAGGGAGGTTGTACCTGTACTCGCTGTTCGTTGATATCGTCTCTCAGTTGATCACGTTCTTGTTTTAGCGACACAACTTCTGGATCGTTGACTGCTTCCTTAAAACTAGCGCCTTGTGCCCGTTTTTCTGCAATTAGATCTTGACGTCGTTGAGCAACTTCTTGCTCTCTTTGTCTTAGGGCAGTTCCTTGCGGGCCATCTTCGTACACACCAGCAGTGCGTGTTCTTGTTCCGCCGCCTGTTGTTTGCACATTTTGTGTTGTAGTGCTAGTTACCGTTCTTGTGGTTGTGGTCTGACTGGATAGCGGTGGCACAGTAGTGTTGCTTTCTTTTGGCTGATTAACAGTAGTACTTTCCACAACCTGTCTAGGTTGCACTGTGCGAGAAACAGTTTGTCCTCCACTAGCGCCATTTTGTATGTTGGTGCCTGTGCCAATACTGAATGTTTCAAGTTGGCCATACTGAGGATTATAATCCGGTGCGCTTGGGTTAGGGCTTCCTACTTCATTGACCACATAGTCGTAATTGTCTAATTCGCTGTCTGTAATGCCGCTCTGAGTTAGTGCATCACCTTCACTGAATCCCTGGGACCGAAGTTGATTGTAGAGTTTGGCTTTTTCTGACTGACTGGCCACTTTAGATTCCTAGATCGTTTTTGATATTACTGAGTTTTGGCAATCGGATCACAATGCCTGTGCGAAAATCAAACAGTGGATCTTTGAGTGTATTGGGATTTCTTTTGGCAAACACCCACCACAGATTGCTGTCTTTATAGAGGTCAAATGCCAACAAATCAGGACGACGATCATACACAGCATCAATTTGATAGGTAACGTCGTCTGGTTCGGCTGTGATTGGCTGATTGGTCCACACATCAAGATAGAAATTATTAGTAGATGTGTTTTTATAAAAACTGGTTGCTTTGTATTCTGCCATTAGATAAATCCACCTTTGCTGCCACTGCTGGTCAACTCTCCGTTGGCAAATGCCTTCACACTGAATTCACTGCTGACCCGCTGTCTGCTGTACAGTGGCATCAATGTTATGTTCATTACAGTACTGGTTGGCACCATTGTGGTATTTTCACTACCCAAAAACTGCTCTGGTGAGCCTAAACTGAATTCATTTGTGCCCACAGGTATATAGTCCACATCGTCAGGCAACACATAGTTAAAGTCTGTGACAACCACTGGAATGTCGTCAAACATATATTTGCCGTGACCTTTGAGTCTCAACACTGGCGGCGGAGTTCCTCTGTTGGCATCGTTGCTGTAGTACATCTTGGTTGCGGTACGGAAAAAATGTATGGCTGCTAGTACGTATCTAGCTTCGTCTAGGTTGCTGGCACTAAACTCGCCTGGTACAATTATACTCTGTATCATACTGTTTTCGTAGGCAGGATAAGGATAGTTGGTTTGAGCTGGCTGAACCATACTGTAGTTGGCACTGTGAATAACACTGATGTTGGGCTGAAAGGGAAATATCACACCAAATCTATTTTCACCGGTGTATCTCAGTGGACTGAGTATGTCGCTCTCAAACACGCTTTGGCCTATAGTACTGCCAGCAGGACATAGTATTTTAACTCTAGTGTCCTGCTGAGTGCCAGCACTGGGAGTAAAATTCACAGGTGTGATAGGTTGTGCGCCAGGTGTTAGTCCTGCGCTGTCTAGTCTGCCTCCACTGAGTGTGCCAGCGAACGCTTGTACACCAGGCTGGTTAGCCAAAGTAGACACAGCACTCTGTGCTAGATTGTTTCCTATCTGTCGGGCCTGCGAAACTGCGCTGCTGGCTATTTCTTTGATTGGTGGAATTAATGCCATTCTTAAAAAAATCTCTTGTTTTTATTATTTATTGAGTGTATAATAACTCCATATAATTGGAGATAAATATCAATCTATGCGAATCAACTATCTAAACAACCGAGATATCCTCAAAGAAATTCACCGAAGCAAATGCACCTACAGCAGTTTTCTCAGCAAATACGACAGCGACTGCGACTATATTGTCAGCGACTTGAGCGAGATCACAGCTCAGACTATTTCGCAGGCCAAACACAATCGTGCAGATAGAATCAGCAAAGCTGCTTACTACGATCATATCAAAGCACACGGCAAAAAAGATGTAAAAATGAGTGACTTTGACATTGATCCGTTGACTTACACAGACACTGATGTAGTATTTAGATTGATGACTTTTGACCACGTCCCAGAAGAGCCGGGTCGTAAAAAAACAGTCAAGTCCGAAGCTGACAAACACACTAGACTGAACTTTCCTCCGTTCCAGCACTATCGACTAGACGAAGAAGGCAACCTCAATCTTGTGGGAAAAAGCCACTGGAAAGGTGATGTACACACTGGCAAGTTCAGCAAGGATCACGGCAGAATGACTGACGAACTGGGCAAAATGTTTTTGAAATTGTGTGACAGATATGGTACTAGAGCCAACTGGAGAGGGTACACCTACAATGACGAAATGAGAGGTCAAGCAATTGTCCAACTGGCCCATATTGGTCTACAGTTTGATGAAAGCAAAAGTCAAAATCCATTTGCATACTACACAGCAGCCATCACCAACAGTTTTACTAGAGTGCTAAACATTGAAAAGAAAAATCAAAACATTCGTGATGACATTCTAGAAATGAATGATTATAATCCCAGTTACACTAGACAGGCGGCGCACGAACACGCTGTAGGTCTAGCTAGATTCAACGAAGCAGAAGGCCACAACGATGAGTAATCTGTTCAATCGAGCAGCAATTTTCACAGACATACACTTCGGCAACAAAAGCAACAGTCATTCACATAACCAAGACTGTTTGGACTTTGTGGAATGGGCTATTGCTACTGCCAAAGCACACAACTGCGACACTGGTATGTTTTTGGGCGACTGGCACCATCATCGAGCCAGCATCAACATTGCCACACTCAACTACAGTCTGCAAGCACTAGAGCAATTGGCCAACGGATTTGGACAATTTTTCTTTATTCCAGGCAATCACGATTTGTACTATCGCGACAAACGCGATATTCAAAGCGCAGAGTGGGCAAGAAACATCAAAGGCATAGAAATTGTCAACGATTTTTTCAAAGAAGGTGATGTTAGCATTGTGCCTTGGCTGGTTGGCGACGATCACAAAAAGTTAAAAAAGATCGATGCAAAGTATATGTTCGGTCATTTTGAACTGCCGCACTTTTATATGAATGCAATGGTGCAAATGCCAGATCACGGCGAAGCCAGTTCAAAGGACTTAGTTGGTGTGGAGCACGTGTACAGTGGGCACTTTCACAAGCGCCAAACGCAGGGCAACATCACATATATGGGCAACTGCTTTCCGCACAATTACGCAGATGCACACGACGATGACAGAGGACTAATGATTCTAGACTGGCACAATGGGCCTACATTTATTCCCTGGCCAGGTGCACCCAAGTATCGCAAATACAAACTAAGCCAGCTGTTAGAAGAAGGTGGTGCTGATCGCTTGCTATCAGAAAAAATGTATTGTAGGGTCGATCTAGACATTGATATCAGCTACGAAGAAGCAGGATTTATCAAAGAAACATTTGTCGACAACTACAATCTGAGAGATCTACACCTGATACCTATCAAAAAACAAGAGCACGACAAAGAGTATTCAGGCGAAATTAGCTTTGAGAGTGTAGATCAAATTGTCAGCACAGAACTTAAACAGGTAGAGAGCGATTTTTACGATCCTAAAATTTTAATGGAGTTGTATCAGAACTTATGAACACTGCAAACAAAAACAATCTAAGTAATCATATTCCAGAACAATTTTGCACATTATTAAGTAAACATTTTAAAATATTAGAATTTATAAACTTCCTGCAATTTGACCACAACTACGATGTTTTATACGAAAAATTAAGCAATTTAAAAAAACAAACATTTGATCGAAACGAAAAGATCATAATTGAACATTTTGATACAGATTATTACAAAAAGGATATACTAAAATATGGTTTAATTTTGTATAACTTTTTTAGTATTGCAAAAACTTTAGACATTCCGCTTAGTGTTTTTGTATTTTTTTCTGGTCATTTTGGCATAAGCAAAGAAATAGACAAAATATTAGCCAATCATGACAAGAATGATAGACCGTTAATATTTGAAACATTTATCGAAAAACCAGTATATGATACCAAACCCAATGCATACAAAGATATTGATATTAATATTAACAAAATTAAATATCAAGGATTATCAATGATGGGTGCACCGCGCAGTCATAGATTTGCATTTTATAACTATTTGGTTAAAAATAATTTGCTAGATAAAATTGAAGTCAGTGTTAGAGCACAAGAAAAGTAATGTTATACAAATCTGTCCTTACTATTGATCCTTTCACTAGAGTCAATGATAAGTTATCAAGTACAATTGATCAAACGCCAGTGATCCAAAATGTAGTAAGCTCGGTTATTCCGGGCAAGCCCAATGATAAATCTACTCATTATCAAGCGGAATTTTATAATGAATTTGGAGTTGACATTGTAACAGAAACTGTGTTTGATTATCCATATCCTTTTATTTCAGAAAAAACATTAAGACCCATTTCTAGCAAAAGACCATTTATTATCATCGGAGCACCTGGCACTTTGAAAATGTTAAAGACAAAAGGTTTTACAACATACAGTAATATCATTGATGAGTCGTACGATGAAATCTCAGATCATGAATTAAGATTCTTTGCTGTTTGCGAATCTGTAAAAAAATTCACAAATCGGCCAATTGCTAAAATTAAACAAGATATTAAAAGTATTGAATCAACTATTGAAGAAAATTTCCAAACATTAAAAAATTTACAAAACTTAGAGCTACAACGACTAGAAAAAATACTGAGAGAATATGTTAAAAATTAACAATCTTACTGTTAAAAACTTTATGAGTGTTGGCAACCAGACACAGGCTATAGATTTCAATAGAGAAGATCTAACTTTAGTGCTGGGCGAGAATTTAGACACTGGCAGCGGCGACACTGGCAGTAGAAACGGCACAGGTAAAACCACTATTATCAATGCACTCAGCTATGGACTTTTTGGCAGTGCTCTAACTAATATTCGCAAAGACAATTTGATTAATAAAACCAACGGAAAACATATGTTAGTTACCATTGATTTTGAGTGCAGTGGTACTGGCTATCGTATTGAACGAGGCAGAAAGCCTAATCTGTTGAAACTGTACATTAATGACTGCGAAAAGCAAGCAGAGGACGACAACAGCCAAGGCGACAGCAGAGAAACACAGGCAGAAATTGAGCAAATCTTGCAGATGAGCCATGACATGTTCAAACACGTGATTGCTTTGAACACATACACTGAACCGTTTTTAAGCATGCGTTCAAACGATCAAAGAAATATTATTGAACAATTGTTAGGCATAACACAGCTCAGCGAAAAAGCAGATAGTCTCAAGGAACAAACAAAAGTCACACGCGATCAAATCCAACAGGAAGAATACAGAATTAAAAGTGTACTTGATGCAAACAAAAGAATCGAAGAACAGATTGAGAATTTACAACGTAGACAAGCACTATGGCAAAAGAATCATCAAAATAGTATAGATGAATTAACAAAAGCAATTCAAGAATTGTCACACGTGGATATTGAAATCGAACTACAATCACACGCAAAACTAGTAGAATACAACGAAGCAGTTGTTAAGAAATCAACTGCACAACAGTGGATCGACAGCATAAATCGCGACATAACAAAACAAAACAAGCTACTAGAAACACTCAAAAAAGAAATTACTGATTTAGAATCGCACACCTGCTATGCATGCGGTCAGCAATTGCATGATAATACACACGAAAAAATTCTAAAGGAAAAACAAGATTTACTGCAAGAAACTGCACTGAATATTTTGTCAGCCGAATCACAAAGAGACGAGCACACAAAAATATTAAGCGAAACAGTTGAAATTGACAAACCAGAGGTTTTTTACACAGATGTTAACGATGCCTACAATCACAGAACAAGTGTAGAACAATTAGCATCAGAGTTAGAAAAAACCATACAACAAACAGATCCTTACTTTGATCAAATCAAAGAAATGAAAACCAATGCTATTGAACAAGTAAACTACAATGAATTAAACAGACTGTCCAAGATAAAGGATCATCAAGATTTCCTATACAAGCTGCTCACTAACAAAGATAGTTTTATACGCAAACGTATCATTGATCAAAACATTAGCTTTTTAAACAGCAGATTAGATATGTACTTGGATAAATTGGGATTGCCGCACAACGTAGAATTTAAAAATGATCTCAGCGTAGAAATTGCAGAACTAGGCAGACAACTTGATTTTGATAATCTCAGTCGTGGAGAAAGAACTAGATTAATTTTATCGCTAAGTTGGAGTTTTAGAGATGTTTGGGAACATTTATATCAAAGCATTAACTTGTTGTTTGTTGACGAATTAATGGACAATGGTTTAGATTCCAACGGTACTGATAATGCGCTCAGTGTGCTCAAACAGATGAGCAGGGAAAGAAACAAAAGTGTATGGCTGGTTTCGCACAAGGAAGACTTGGCTACTAGGGTACACAATATACTGAAAGTAATAAAAGAAAACGGATTCACATCTTACAATACAGATATCGAAGTAATATGAATATTGCAATAACAGGAACATCTAGCGGAATAGGCAAAGAATTGTCTTATTTGCTAAAACCTAACCATAATATCACCTCACTAAACAGGCAAATATTAAATCTGTCTGATTTGGATCAAGTTATTAATTTTAACTTACAATACTGTGATATTTTAATCAACTGTGCCGGCACAGACGAAGGGGGCAAGATTGATTTCTGCAATCATAAATTAAACGAAATAAAAAACATAATGCATACTAATTTAATTTCTCCTATGATGCTTACACATCACGCATTATCAAAAAATCCTAAATGTAAAATAGTAAACATTACAAGTACTAATAATAAAAGGTATTGGCCTGATGATCTAGCTTATAGTTTGACTAAGATAAGTTTGCATAATTTTTCAGAAATGATTCGTATAGAATATCCAAATACTAATATTCTTGAAGTTCAGTTAGGCCTTACTAAAACAAATTTTAATCAAAATAGATATAAAAAACACAAAGATAGATATCAAGATATCTACAAAAATAAACACTTGCAAGCAGATTTTGTTGCACAAAAAATTTGTTCAGTGCTGTTTGATAACAGTATTAAGTTGATAGAGATTTCTCCATGACTGATTATTGGCAATTATACCATTGGCATTTTGAAGTAAGTGGCAAATGTACGTTGAAATGTCCTAGATGTCCACGCAATGATGCTCAACCAGTTCCGTGGATTAACAAAGAACTAGACCTAAAGTTTTTTCAAGACTTGTTTTCGCCTGATATGCTAAAAAAAGAAGTGAAAAGGATTACTATGTGCGGCGACATTGGTGATCCTATTTATGCTAGTCAATACTTAGAAATTGTCGACTACCTTAAGACACACAATCATAAACTACATTTGTTTACAATCACCAACGGTAGCTACCGGAAGTCGGACTGGTGGAGAGACTTTGCTAAACTAAGCAACAAATACGACACTGTAAACTTTAGTATAGACGGCTTCGACAACTATAGTAACAATCTGTATCGCATCGGCAGTGATTGGGACAGTATTATGCAAGGCATGGATATTATGTGTAACGAAAGTAAAGCCTTTGTAAATTGGGCTAGTATTGTTTTCAATTTCAACCAGGATAAACTTGATTACATTAAACAGCTTGCAACTACGAAGGGATGCGACGGACTACAACTTACCTATAGTACAAAATTTGGAAGTAAATATAGTGAAGCATATGGTGGCAAAAATGATTCATTAGAACCACGTAGCGAATATATAAGCCCTACGCATCGATATGAAAGATATTTTTATAAATTAAGTGATAGGGATATTGATAATAAAGAATATCTATCATACAATTTACAACAGTTTAAAAATGTAAAGAAAAAACATAATTCTTATATTACGCCGATGTGCAGCATAGGTAATAGAGGATTGTATGTTAGTGCCGATGGAGTTTTACATCCTTGTAGTTGGGTAAGCTATCCTTATGATACCATTGCAACCGATAGAAAATCAATTCGTTTTGTGGATAGTTTTCACCAAGTTTACAGAGATAAACTTAATTTAAAAATCCGTAGAATAGACGAAGTAATGGGCGACCCAGTGTGGAATTATTTGTTTAACACATTTGACAACGATTCCAAAGCTTGGGTTGAGTGCGAACAGAAATGCAATTGTGATCTAGTAAATCAAGAATACGCAGTAGGGTGGTTGACAAATTAACATATTTCAATTTTTGATTATTAGTCAAAAATTAAATCTGAAGTTTATCTATTAGCTATATAATATGCACAAACACTAGTAAATCTAAAAAACATGTTTACTATGTTTGAACTAACTTTGTTAAACTTATCACTGTATAATATAACTTAAATTAGTCCGATCATTTTTAAGGAGATCCTAAATGACTATACACGAACAAATTGTAGAACAATTTGAAGCATACCTAGAAGAGAACGAAAAGTTTGAAGAAAAAGGCGTTAAAGCAGCTGCAACACGTGCTCGTAAAGCACTAGGCGAATTAGGCAAACTAGCCAAAACTCGTCGTGCTGAGATTCAAGCTAAGAAAAACGACATGGAAGGAAAGTAATTGCTTCCTTGTGATATTTTTGAGCTACACATTGAGGCTAGTAATGCATGTAATGCAGATTGCCCAATGTGTCCCAGAAATGTCAACGGTAAAAAAATTAACCCAGATCTAATAATTAATAGCATTACATTAGACTGGGTTAAAAGCCATATCTCGTTGGAGTTAATTAACAATCTAAAAAAAGTTACTATTATAGGTAGTCTAGGCGACCCGGCTTCTTGTACTGATCTTATTCCTATTATTAATTACATCAAGCAACACAACAACAATTGTGTAATTGGTTTAAATTCCAATGGAGGACTTAGATCTGAGCAATGGTGGGCCGATTTAGCGGGTTCATTGAACGGAATTTATGATTATACAGTCTTTTCCATTGATGGGCTGGAAGATACTAACCACTTGTATAGAAGAAATGTAAATTGGCGAAAGCTTATTGCTAATGTGTCTTCTTATATAAATGCAGGTGGAAAAGCACATTGGGATATGTTAATTTTTGAACACAACAAACATCAAATCGACAATTGTTTATCGTTGGCAAAACAATTAGGATTTACTTGGTTTAGAACCAAGCTAACAGATCGATGGGACATGTATGACCCAAATATTATAGGTGTGTTTCCGGCAGAAGAATACCTGTCTATTGATTACAACAACATTACTAATATAATCTGCGAAAAAGAAAGAGACAACAGTCTATATTTAGACAGCAATAAAAATGTATGGCCTTGTTGTCACTTATCAGAAGCACACGCTTCGAAAAATCACCACGACAAAGATGTAAAAAAATATTCAGCTGATGAATTATTAACTGTTTATAAAGAGAAACTAGATACAACACCATTTTATACTTGTAAAAGGACCTGTGGGATTTTAAAAAAGACTACTGTGAAAAGATCACAATGGAAAAAAGAAATTCAAATAAAATAAAAGATTATTTGATTGTGAGTGTTTACGAACCGTCTATATCAATGCTTCGCGTTGAAATCAATAACCAAGTTGTATCTACTAAAAAGTATAAAAACAATTTTTACTTTAAAGCACAAAATCAAAGCAATGTTAAAATATTTTTTGAACCGTGGAAAATAAAGCCTTTAATTAGATTTAATCATCACTTAGTGGACTATAGTTTAGTAAATATAAGTCAATACGATCATATGTTAGAACTTAACGTAAACACTAATTACTTAGAACAGTATTTTAAAAAAATAGTCGAGCACAAAAAAGTCTATTTTTTAAGTCAAAAAATGGATATAAACTTAGTTGACAACTTTATTGGTGTGGATGTAAACTATACTGATATAGTAAATGATATAAAAAGAAAACTAAAGTGAAAACTGCATTACTTGTTAATTTGCCTAAAACTGATTACCTTGCTCCTCCGGCAGCATTAGGTATCCTTTCAGGTGTCTGCAAGGATCAAGGCTGGAATCCTACAATTGTTGACTATAATAAAATATTATACGAATCTTTAAACGAAAATCAAATTTTAGAACTTGATAACTGGTTAACTGAAATAATTCCAGAAATAAGTGACGAGTTGTTGTCTATTTTATTAAAGTGTTGGGATGATTATGTTTTATCTCATAATGCTGACTTACTTTGTATAAGTGTGTTTAGTTATTGGAGCATTAAGATTGCTGTAGAAATATTTCAATACCAAAAAGACAAGTTACAAAATAATATTAAAGTGGTTATTGGCGGTAATGGATGTATTAGTAGAATCCCGGGGACAAGTACAAACTTAGACCAGTTTGCTTTAGATAACAAGCTAGTAAATTATGTTGTATACGGCGACGGCGAACCAGCTTTTATTAATATCCTTAATGAAAATTTTATTGCTCCTGGTATAAACAACAGAAATAATGTAGAGGAAAAAGATCTAAACGATTTTCCTACTCCTGATTATTCTAACTTTGAGTTAGACAGATATCAAGATAAAAAAGTTTACATAACTGGATCCAGAGGATGTGTACGAGTTTGTACGTTTTGCGATATACAAAATATTTGGCCAAAATTTAGATATCGTAGTGCTGAAAATATTGTTGAAGAAATTAAAAAACATTACTACGAGCTAGGAATTACTTTTTTTGACTTTACCGATAGTTTAATCAACGGAAGTATTAGTAATTTTTATAAACTAAATTGTTTACTGGCCGAAAATAAAGAAAAAAATCCAGATTTAAAACCAATATCTTATATAGGACAAGCAATTGTTCGTCCAAAAAAACATATGCCGGAAAAGCACTACGAAGCCATGTATTATGGTGGTTGCAAGCAACTAACTATCGGTATTGAAAGTTTTGCAGAACCAGTAAGAGATCATATGTTAAAATATTTCTCAAACGATGATATTGAATATCATATAAAGCAGTGTAGCTACTGGGGAATTAATAACATCTGGCTAATGATTACTGGTTATCCAACTGAAACACTTGAAGATCATCATGATAATATAAAAGGCTTGTACAAATATGCAAAATACACAAAGCAAGGTGTTATCGAAATGATAAGATGGGGAACTACTATGCATCTTATCGAGGACACTCCGATTATGCATCCGGAAATGATTAAGCAATTAGAAATTTACGAATATGATAAATCAAAATCAGAAATTTATTCTGGCACTGGCTGGAACTGGATAAGTAAAAAGAATGCAAATCTTACACTTAAAGAACGTTTGCGTAGAAGAATAGAACTACACGAACTAAGTGTAGAACTAGGTTATCCGCAACCCCGAGTAAGAGAAGAACTTAAAATCATTAATAGACTAGCAGATAAAATCGTATAATGCCAAGTACACAAAAAGCAAAAGGTTCCGGTTGGGAACGTGATGTCGCAAAACATCTTTCAGATATATACAGTGAGACATTTATTCGAGCGCCCGGTTCCGGAGCATATGTCGGCGGCAGCAATTCCAGTCGTAAAGAAATGCTCCACGAAGGCCAAGTTCGTGCCTTCAAAGGAGACATTGTTCCAGGTGAAAGCTTTCCTAAATTCAATGCAGAATGCAAATTCTATCAGGACTTTCCGTTCCATCAACTGTGGTCAAGCTACTGTCGTGTACTAGATGAATGGCTGGAACAACTGCTAGATGTTGAAGACGACGGTGACTTCAATATCTTAATAATGAAATTTAACCGTAAAGGCAAATACATAGCAGTAGAAGAAAAACATCAACTCAAGGCATCAACATATCTTACCTACCATAGTCACAATAATCGCATCTGGCGGTTTTATGAGTATGACGACTTTTGGCAACATAATCAGGCACAAGTAAAAGAACTCTGTAAATAAAACATCAGGCAATATACCAACACTGTTTGGTCGGGGCGGCTCGACCTACTGCGGCATCTGTACCTTTTTAAAAGGACAGTGAAGAGTAGTAAGTTGGAAGACAAGTGCTAACTTCAGGCATAAATGATGACGGCAATGAGAAAAAGCAACCGTCAGCTCTCACACATTTAGACAAACATGGATGTGTAGGGCTCCGTTGATATGTGAAGCTGGAACTAGGGGGTACAGGTCAACCGCCTCCGCGAAGTGTATTATAAAGAACGCATCAGTATACTAGATGCTTTGTTTATAACACATTTTAAAGTCCTTTGTTTGAAATGGTGGATACGCTCAGCTGAAGCTATTACCGTACTTTGCCCTGTGCGGGTGAAGTATGGCTTCAAAGTCTAGCTGAAACTACAAGTCGCTTCGCTCTTAGATGCTAAAAATAAATGCGAGCTATAGCGAAGCATTTAGATGTCTATAGACATCTCTCAGTACTACTAAAAAAATGGTTGTCCAGTTTTCTTGGTAACATCTAAATTCTCTTTGATCAATTCTGCTACAATTTCTCTTTCTTGTGATCCTAGCTCTAATGCTTGATCATAACTCAAACCACCACGCATATACCAACAAAGTTTAAACAATTCTGACTTCAAGGCTTTTGTTTCTTTATCGTAGTCTTCCAACATCTGTACAATGCTAGCATTATCTAGAGACAAAAGCCTTAGCCGAAAAAATTGCTCTGTTCCAGTGTAAGTGGTGCTGTATATTGGTGATTGCAATCAGCACAGGTGATTTCCAGTGGCTTTGTACCTACTAATGCTTTGATTTCTTGAATGCGTTCACTTACTGCACTGTAGACTTTTCTGTCTGCATTTTCTATAAACTCTGCAATATAGTCTGCGTTGTCCACAGTGCTGCCAGCTGGCAACTGTATTCTTGCTATGCTGCTCACAATATTCTTAACAGTCATGTCTGTGAGTCTATGAAATATTTGAGTAAACTGCTGAAATCTTTGTTCTTCGGTGATGTCGCTTTGATTTGCCAGCACCAACAATTTTTGTTCTTCGAATGTTTCTATATTGCCCTGGTTGAAATTATAGTAATCCTGCGGTTTGAGAAATATTTGTAATTCTCCACAGTGTATTGGAGTATCCCAGTTTACCTCTGTTGTACTATCGTTAACTGTTCTTAGATCAATTGCGTACTCGTTGGTTTCTTTGCATTCTGGGCAACCAGTGGTGAAATTTAATTCTTCTCCATAGCTGGCAATACGTATTGCTATCAGCACTGCATCCAAGTCTACTGTGGGCATGCGCCATGCATCCTTGATGTTTGGCACGCAACTTTGAATAACCTGCACAGTGCTACTACCGTTGAGCAGTGCATCTGGTGTTTTGAGAGTTATTTCGTCTTTGGCAGTCATTGGATAAATTGGTATTTCGCCGTTGAGTGGCATTTCTAAACTGCCCTCTGGCCAAAACATGCCTTTGCTGGGCAGACTCATGTATAGAGCTGGCTGCCTAAAATGACCTGCCAGTGGATTGTTAGAATTCATTGATTTTCTCCGGATAAATAGATTATACCCATATTTATATCAAGGAAAATGCATGGCCGAAGAAGTAAAAGTACGATTACCGCAAGAACTAGGCGGGCAAGACGTGATTTTGCAAAATGCTGCCAGTGAAGCAACCATGCAGAGAATGCTGGAGGTCTTTGAAAAGTTCAGTGGGCAAAAATCAGATCCTGGTGCTCGTCAGGAAAAAGCCAAAAATACTTCTGCACAAAAACAAAACACACAAGCTGTAGAAAAGGCCAATCAGCAGATAGAAGACTTCTACAACGAGCTAGACAAAAGCAACACCAGCCTGACTAAATTTGGCAATGCTGCCAAAGATCACGCACTCAATCTCACAGCAGCCACACAAGATCTAGCAGGAAATATCCTACAAGGTGGCGACAGTTTCAGTATGTTGAGTGGTATTTTTGAAACAGCCAGCAACACTGTGGGCAGTGCGTTCAATGGTCTTGCTAGTACTATTCCGTTTGTGGGCAGAGGCCTAGGCAAACTAGCCGACACAGCAGTAATGGCCAGCACAGCAATTGCTGGTTTTGCTCTAGCACAGTTTGACAATATTGCGGACAGTTTTGACCAGGTTGCAGAAGTAGGTGCTACATTTGGCGGGCAACTAATGCAGCTCAAAGACACTGCCACTGCCAGTAGAATGAGTTTAACACAATTTACCAATGTGATTCGTCGAAGCAGTCCGCAACTGGCAGCCATCGGTGGTACGGTCAGCAGCGGTGCACGAATCCTAGGCGAAGTGGTCAGCAATGTAGAAGCAAGAGACAGACGAGCACTGCTGTTGATGGGTGTAAATGCAGAACAGTTGGGTGATATCACAGCAGAATTTTTAGCACAGCAGAGATACGCAGGCAGACTCAGTTTGATGAGCACAGAGCAAGCCAGCCAAGGTGCAGTTGAGTTTGCCAAAAACCTCAGCGATCTCAGCAAACTCACCGGTGAGGACATTGATCGACTCAAACAAGAACAAGAACAAATGCGTATTCAGTCTGAATATGCCAGCACACTGGCTAGATTTGGCGATAATATTCAAGGCTTTTCGCAAAACGCAGCCGCATTTAGAACCATTGCTAGAAGAATGGGTCCAGAATTTGAAAGTGTGTTTCAAGAAGCACTGGCATTTGGACAAGTCAGTACACGCAGTAATAACATAGTAATGGCTGCCAATCAAGAAGCAGGCAGTTTGGTAGTGGAAGCCGCACGCAGAATACGCCAAGGTATGGATCCTAGCGAAGCTATGCGATTTTTCGAAGATCAGTTGCGTTCGAGTGCTCCTGGTGTGCTAGCAGGAGTCGAAAGCAGTGCACAAATGGGACAAATGGCACTGCTGGGTGTGCAAAGTGAGTTGGTAACAACCACAGCCAATGTAAATGGAGGTCTCACAGAGTTTTTCCGCAGACTAGACCAAGCAGGATCGTTAGAAGGTTTAGTAACCACAATCAACGAAGAACGCAGACAGGCTGCGCAAGGCGGCGACGATCTAGGTGATATTGTAGCAACATTCCGAGAAAGAATGAACGAAGCAGCCAGAACCATAGAAGAAGAAGTGATAAATCAAGGTTTAAAATTAGGTGCCGCAGGAATCAACACTGCATTTGACAGTGTCGAGCAAGCAGTGTTTGATCTAAATGCACAGTTTAAAAATCTCACCCAAAACACGGATTTGCTGAATCAAACTATAGGCAGTGTAAACCGGCCAGAAAGTGTTGTAGATCAAGTTGTAAGAGACACAGCAAGTACCCTATTGCCAGGACAAAGTTTTACTGCAGGAGGTGCAAGACAGCAACTGATGCAAGCACAGCTAGAGAGAGGTGAATTATTGTCTGAAGAACAAGTACAGGATGCGCTCAATACGCTAGCACGAACAAAAAGAAACGCAGATACTAGTCTAGGCAGCATTCTTGATACATCTTTAAACAAAATATCTGATGCTTTTGGAAATTTTAATGTATCAGATGATCTAGCAAATGATATAAACCAACAACAAGCACTTTTAAGGGAAATACAAAAGGTACAAGCTCAAGCTAGCATTGATAGAGCCGACGAAATAGGTGACATTACACTACGCATACAGGATTTACAGCAAGTTCAACAAGACAGACCGTTAACTACCGCAGAAGAAACACAAATGGGTACATTGACTGACAAGCTGAGAGCTGCCACAGAAAATTATAATCAAATTAGTTCAGCACAATTACCAATGCCAAGAATAGATTTTGTACCTTTTCAAGGAGACCGAATTTCTATTGACACATCACAGATTCAAAGTGCGCTAGCAAGTGAAATACAACGACTTGAACAATTGCAAGGCACAACCAACTCGCAGATTCAACAAATACAGCAAGGCGGTGTTCAAGCCAACGAGCAACAAGACTACAAAAATCTCACTGCTGAGCTAAAGGTTCAGACACAAAAATTACAGGAAATGGTTGCAGAACTCAAAGCTGTAAGAACAAACAGTTCTAGACAACTGCAAAATTCATATTAACGGTTGCACTCTACCGCTATAAATAGTATAATATAAAAAACCAACGGATCTTACAATGGCTTGGCGCAAACATTTTAAAACCACAAACACCACAGGGCAGTATAGTGCTATTCCTGGCAATGCAGGAATGGACAACGGAACACCCACCACTCCTGGGTTTGGCAACTACAGCACACCTTTGCCTGAAGTATACAGCGGACATCCCAATCGTGTGGATAGATACAATCAGTACGAAGCAATGGATTTAGACAGCGAAGTAAATGCCGCACTGGACATACTTGCAGAATTTTGCACACAAACCGATGAAATTAACCAGTTGCCTTTTGAGATACACTACAATGATCAAGCCAGTGACACAGAAATCAGCATTATCACAGAACAGCTGAATGCTTGGTGCAAGCTGAATAAAATGAATCAGCGTGTGTTTAAAATGTTTCGCAACACACTGAAATACGGTGATCAGGTGTTTTTGCGAGATCCAGAAACATTTGAACTTTACTGGGTTGAACCCAAAGATGTTGTAAAAGTGATTGTAAACGAAAGCGAAGGCAAAAAACCCGAGCAGTACATGCTAAAAAATGTAAATGTAAACTTTGAAAATCTAACAGCCACACAATTGCCTAATCAAACCGACTGGAATACCAGTCCAGCTGGCGGCGAAGGGGCAAACATACAAAGCAACTATCCACAAAACACAGGCAGTAGATTCAGCAACACACAAGACGAAAAAGCCATCGAAGGTCAGCACATAGTACATCTAAGCCTCACAGAAGGTTTAGATCCAAATTGGCCGTTTGGTACCAGTGTGTTGGAAAACATCTTCAAGGTGTACAAACAAAAAGAGTTGTTGGAAGATGCTATCATCATCTATCGTATCAGTCGTGCACCAGAAAGACGTGTGTTTTATATCGACGTAGGCAGTATGCCACCGCATATGGCTATGAGTTTTGTAGAGCGAGTCAAAAACGAAATACATCAAAGACGCATACCCACACAAACCGGTGGTGGGCAAAATGTAGTCGACAGCACCTACAATCCACTGAGTCAAAACGAAGATTACTTTTTCCCTCAAACAGCAGAAGGTCGTGGATCAAAAGTAGAAACCTTGCCAGGCGGCACCAATCTTGGTGAAATTGATGATTTGAAGTTTTTTACCAACAAAATGTTTAGAGGATTGAGAATCCCTAGCAGTTATTTGCCCACTGGATTTGATGACACCAGCGGTAGCTACACAGACGGCAGAGTAGGCACTGCACTTATTCAGGAACACAGATTCAACGAATATTGCAAACGACTACAGCGTATGCTGGAAGATACACTGGACAGGGAATTCAAAGTGTTTTTGGCTTGGCGTGGGTTCAACATAGACAACAGCTTGTTCGACATCAAGTTCAACGATCCTCAAAACTTTGCTGCTTATCGACAGCAAGAACTGGACAGTGGTCGCATTAGTGCATTTACACAGCTAGAAGGAACTCCTTATCTCAGCAAGCGTTTTATGATGAAGCGTTTCCTTGGTCTGTCTGAAGCAGAAATGTTGGAAAATGAAGAATTGTGGAGAGAAGAAACTGGAAACGCCAGCACTCCGGGTGCAGGTCAAACTGATCTAAGAAGTGCAGGTGTTACACCAGGCAGTTTGGACAGTGACTTGGGCACTGCTGACCTTGGGGATCTAGATCTGGACACTGGTGAAGGTGATGCAGACATAGACGATATTGCAGGCGATGTAGAAACTCCAGAAGAACCAGACGCCACAGATGAAGAATAAAAGATAAATACTAGTATGTTGTTAACAGAGTTTGCTGACAAAGTTGAAATTGCAGAACCATTGCACGACGAAGAGCAAGATCAGAGTGTAAAAGCAATTAATGACTTGCGCACCAGTAAACTCACCTTTGAACAACTAAATAAAATTCGTAGAGCGAGAGACAGTCGAAACTACGAACTTGCTGAAAAGCAAAAGTTAGTTCAACAACAGTATAGCCAAGCTGCTGATACTGATAGCCTCTAAAAACTGGAAAAATATTACAATTTTTCCGGCCTTTCCGTATAAATGGTTCAAAATCCTACCTTTTTTGCCTTTTGATTGTAACATTTATTAAATAATACTATACAATATTACCCGTATAGGAGATTTATAAAATGGCTAACAAATTTGAACAATTGATTGAGCACATTGTCAATTCAGAAGAAGACAAAGCTCAAAATCTTTTTCACGAAATTGTTGTGGAAAAAAGCAGAGAAATCTACGAAAACATCATCGACGATGAAACAGCTGATCTAGAAGAAGCTGAAGAAGCCGACGAGGACAGCGAAACAGTAGAAGAGAATATCTATACTGACGAAACTGACGACTTGATTGCTGATATCCAAGCCGACGAAGTCAGCGAAGAAGATGACGACGAAGAAATGGAAATGCCAGGTGCAGAAGCAGACAGTGAAGAAGCCGAAGACGAAATGTATGATATGAACAACGACGGCGAGCTAGATGATCACGAAGGCGAGCACGAAGAAATTGACGATCGTGTAGACGACTTGGAATCAGCACTAGACGAGCTGAAAGCAGAATTCGACAAGCTAATGGATATGGAAGCTGACGAAGAAACAGAAGAAGAAATGCCAGAAGGTATTGTGCGTGAGTATGATGAAAAAGCGCCAGCACCTTCAATGCCATCAGCTGACAATGATCACAGTCCAGTAGCCGACAAAGGTGCTCCAGAAACAGACAAAGATCCTGCAGACATGCCAGCAAAAGGCGGTGAAGAATCAGGTCGTGAAGCACCAAGCAGTGAAAAAATGACAGATGCTTCAACAGAAGCAGATATGAAAGAAGTAAAGTAATAGGAAACTAGTTGATGCATTACTTACGTGAAAACCTAACATTCAACGAAGCGCAAATTGTTGTTGAATCGACCAACGAAGGCAAGGACCTTTACATGAAAGGCATTTGCATTCAAGGTGGCGTAGAGAATGCAAATCGCAGAGTATACCCTGTAGAAGAAATTGAACGTGCTGTTAAAACTATTAATGAGCAAGTGCAAAAAGGACAGAGTGTGCTAGGTGAAGTAGACCATCCAGATGATTTGAAAATTAATTTAGATCGTGTTAGCCATATGATACAAAGCATGTGGATGGATGGTCCAAATGGCTATGGCAAACTAAAGATTTTGCCTACTCCAATGGGCCAACTAGTAAAAACTATGTTAGATGCCGGTGTGCTTCTTGGCGTGAGTTCAAGAGGCAGTGGCGAAGTGGATGACACTACCGGGCAAGTTCGAGGGTTTGAAATGATCACTGTTGATATTGTAGCACAACCAAGTGCTCCAAATGCGTATCCAACAGCAGTGTATGAAGGACTGATGAACATGCGTGGCGGTCATGGTGTACTTGAGGTTGCTAAAGAAGCGCAATACAATCCAAAAGTACAAAAATACTTGAAAGACGAAGTGACTCGTCTTATCAAGGAATTAAAAATCGGGAGATAAACATGCTAGATGCTATCAAACCATTGCTAGATAGTGACTTAGTAAACGAAGAAACTCGCAGAGAAATCAGCGAAGCTTGGGATGCTAAGATAAACGAAACTCGAGAAGAAATTCGCACAGAACTTCGCGAAGAGTTTGCTCGTCGCTATGAGCATGACAAGAGTGTAATGGTTGAAGCATTAGATAAAATGGTAACTGAATCACTGGCCAAAGAAATCAATGAAATTGCACAAGAAAAACGTGCAATTGCAGAAGATCGTGTTAGTACCAAAGAGCAACTTGCAAAAGTTGCACAAACCTTTGAAACTTTTCTAACACAAAAGCTAAGTGAAGAGATCCGTGAACTACATGAAGATCGTAAAGCACAGCAAGAAAAAATCACAAAACTAGAACAGTTTGTAGTAGAAAATCTTGCAGAAGAAATTCAAGAATTTGCCACAGACAAAAAAGAATTAGTTGAAACAAGAGTTCGTCTAGTAGCCGAAGCCAAAGACAAACTAGAACAACTCAAGAAAAGCTTTATTGCTCGTAGTGCCAAAATGGTTCAGGAAACAGTTGCTAATAATCTAACTTCAGAGATTACACAGCTAAAAGAAGATATCCAGCTTGCTAAAGAAAACAACTTTGGACGCAAGATTTTTGAAGCATTTGCTGCAGAGTTTGGTACAAGTTACCTAAGCGAAAATGTTGAGATCAAAAAGCTGATGGATGCCATCAGTGAAAAAGAATCACAACTTGCAGAAGCAGAAGAAAAAATTGCACAAACCGAATCACTGGTCGAAAGCAAGGTGCAAGAGATAAACGTTATCAATGAAAGTGTACAAAGAACCAAAAAGATGGGTACACTACTAAAATCATTGAACAAAGAGAAAGCAGCTATTATGGAAAGTTTGTTAGAAAACGTTGCAACCAACAAACTAGATAGTGCATTCGAAAAGTATTTGCCAGCAGTTCTAAAGGAAAGCAAAGTTAGTGTTTCACAAACACTAACAGAGTCTACCAAAGAAGTAACTGGCAATAAAGGGACTGCCACCAAGGCCGATGAAAAGGGCAACATCATCGATATTAAAAGACTGGCAGGTTTAAAATAAAAACTAAAATATTAGGAGATGAAAAAAATGTCAAACGAACTACTTGAAAGTCGCTGGACAGAAACAAAGGACGCCCTACTAGAAGGTCTTGAGGGCTCTAAGAAAAACAGCATGGCTGTTATTCTAGAAAATACTAAGAAGCATCTTGCAGAAGCTAGCACAGCTGGCGCAACTAGTGCAGGTAACGTAGCTACACTTAACCGTGTGATTCTACCAGTTATCCGTCGTGTAATGCCAACTGTTATTGCAAACGAAATTGTTGGTGTACAGCCAATGCAAGGTCCTGTAAGCCAGATCCACACACTACGTGTTCGTTACGCTGACAGCGTAAACAGCACAAGTGGCACTGACGTTACAGCAGGTGACGAAGCACTGTCACCATTCAAGATTGCTACTGCATATTCTGGTGCACTAGATGACAAAGCTGCTCCAACAGCACAGTTAGAAGGTCAGCCAGGTAACCGTATCAACGTACAGATCTTGAAGCAAGCAGTCGAAGCCAAGACACGTAAGCTAAGTGCACGTTGGACATTCGAAGCTGCACAAGACGCTAACGCTATGCACGGTCTAGATGTTGAAGCAGAAGTAATGGCTGCACTAGCACAAGAAATCACTGCTGAAATTGACCAAGAGATCCTAGCATCTCTACGTGCTCTAGCAGCAACTGAAGAAACATACGACCAGAGTTCAATCACTGGTACTCCAACATACGTTGGTGACGAGCACGCTACACTGGCTATTCTTGTTAACCGTGTTGCCAACAAGATTGCTAGTCGTACACGTCGTGGCGCTGGTAACTGGGCAGTTGTGTCTCCACAGGCATTAACTATTCTACAAAGTGCAACAACTAGTGCATTTGCTCGCACAACTGAAGGTACTTTTGAAGCTCCAACCAACACTAAGTTTGTTGGTACACTAAATGGCGCTATGCGTGTATACGTAGACAGCTATGCAAGTGACAACACACCAGTACTAGTTGGTTACAAAGGTTCTACAGAAACAGACGCGGCAGCATTCTATTGCCCATATGTCCCGCTAATGAGCTCAGGTGTGATCCTTGATCCATCAACATTCGAGCCAGTAGTAGGCTTTATGACACGTTATGGTTATGTTGAGCTAACAAACACTGCTAGTTCATTGGGTAACGCAGGTGACTACCTAGGTGAAATCAGCATCAGCAACGTAAGCTTCTCTTAATAGTTTAGAAAGTTTACACGCTTCAAGAAGGGCAGTTTTTTAACTGCCTTTCTTTTTGTCCGTAAATAATATTATGATAGCATTTGCCTTAGGAAATGGCCGCAGCAGACTGGATATTGATTTTAAAAAATTAAAATCTGCAGGCACAGTGTTTGGTTGTAATGCATTGTACAGAGACTATTATCCAGATGTGCTGATTAGTACCGATCCTCCAATCAGTGAAGAAATACAGCACAGCGGCTATAGCCAATCAAACACGCACTACACTAGACAGCCGTTGCATCGCAGTGGCGCAAAACAAATAGATGATGTTTGCAAAGGATGGAGTTCGGGTCCTATTGCTGTGAGATATGCAAGCAAGCAACACCATCAAGTTTATCTTATTGGCTTTGATCTATCCAGCCCTGATGACAAAATAAACAATGTGTATGCTGGATCCGAATGCTATCGTCCTCCGGACAGTGATATTACCTACTACGGAAACTGGGTAGGGCAAATATGTAAAGTGTGGCGTGAGTTTCCACGTGTGAAGTTTACTAGAGTAACAACCTGGTACACTGACACACCAAAAGAATGGTCCAACTACGAAAACTACTCCGAAGTAGACATAAACGAGTTTACCTCTTGGCTAAATAAACAAATACAATAGGATAAAACAATGTCAAGAACTATTAGAGCTGACAATATTACACTAGACGGCAATGTAACCATCACAGGTCAAACCACTCTGGGCAATATCGAAGAAGTCACAGTTCAGCAAACACTAATCGAAGACAACTTTATTACTCTCAACAGAGGTGGCGGCAGTGCAAGTGGCATTACTCCTACTGATCCTGTTGATGGAGTACCTGCAGCAGGCATAGAAGTTGACAGAGGCGATCTTACAAATGCAAAATTAAGATACAACGAATCAGACGATCGCTGGGAAATTTCCAATGACGGAGTAAACTTTCTGGCAATTTCCGGCACCACTGGCGGTAGTGGACTAGAAAATGTAGTAGAAGATTTGTCACCACAACTAGGCGGTGATTTAGATGTTAACGGCCAAGACATTGTTAGTGTAACAAATGGCGATATTAGATTAGTTCCCGATGGTACAGGCAAACTCATACTCAACACATATGTAAGATTAGAAGAGGTTGCAAGTGCACCTAGTATGGCTGCCGGGTATGCTACTGTTTATGCGGACACAGTGAGCAGCGGTGGCAGTGGTGTATATGTGAGCAATACTTTAGGACAAGATGAATTAACTACTAAAAGAAAGGCAATTGCTTTTAGTATAGTATTTTGAGGTAAAAAATGGCAATTCAACAGACAACTTTAACAACTAGCCCTCAGTCAGTGTTTACTGCAAGCGCAGATACTGCTGTTACTATTGTAAACTTTTGCAATACAGCAAGCAGCATAGACACTGCTTTTGATTTTTATGTAATTCCGAGCGGTGAAAGTGCCGGCTCTGGCACACAAGTTTTAAATCAAGTAGAGCTAACGCAAACCAATACGTATGTGATTGATAGTGAGAGGTTTATTTTAGAATCAGGTGATGCATTGTTTGCATCTGCAAACAATGACGGAATTGTAACTGTTACAGTCAGTACAATAGGATTGTAATATGGGCAGATATATAAAAGTGCCACTGGCAACACAAACCACAGACGGCGTTGTAGTTCCTGTTGGTTCAACAGTACAACGTCCGCCTACACCCGGTACAGGAACACTGAGATTCAACACTGACAGCAATGTATTAGAAGTTTTTAATGGTGTAGAATTCAAAAACGTTACCAAACAAGGCACTGTTAATATCACCAAAGACACTTTTACAGGTGACGGCAGTACCACAGATTATGATCTTAGTTTAGCACCTAGTGCAGCAGAAAACATCATAGTATTTGTAGGAAACGTGTTTCAAATATCTGGCACAAACTACACAATATCAGGCACAACTATAACATTTACCAGTCCTCCGCCAGACACTCATACCGTTGTGGTTCTTCACGGGTTTGACAGTACTGTGGTAGATTAATCACAGTATAAATAATAATACAGACCCAGGCACACCCGGGATAGAACAGTGGTGTAGGAGAACAACACTATGGCAATTGGCCGTATTAGTGGTGCTATGCTTAAGAGCAATCTCTTAAGACAAGGCACTGATTTAGCATTTGAAACAAATTTATTATATGTTGATGTAAACAATGGTCGCATTGGCATAAACACAGACACCCCATCCTCTTCACTGCACGTTGATAATGTAACTGTGCAATCAAACCAAATTAGAAGTACCACAGGCACATTAGACCTAGGTGATGATGCTGCAAACATCAGCATTGGTGGCGGTGCTGAAAATTATGTACTCAGCACAGATGGCAATGGAAATATCGCTTGGAATAGTCTTAGTAGTTTGTCACCTGGTAGTTTAACAGGAATGGACATTGTGTTAAGCACGCCCACAGACGGTGATCTTGGTGGGAATGTAGCAGTAGAACTCGAAACCACTACCAAAGTAACCGATGCGATAGATACACTCAATGAAGTACTCGGCAAGTTGGTTCCAACTGCACCTGGAGATTTTCCACGCAGTCAAACCTTGTCTATATCAAGCACAAGCACATACCGAATGTGTGATTTCGTTCAAACAGACAATACAGACACTGGCGGAGCGAGTGTAGCAGGTGGCACAACAGTGTCTACTGTAAGACGCAGTGCAAGTTATTCTACAAACACAATATCTGACAGCGGGCCCGGTAATAGAGGCAATGTTAGTGTGTATGTAAATGGAGTCAGCACCGGCACTGTGCAATTAGACAATGATTCCAACAATGGCAATACTAGCGATTTAGTGATCAGTGATAATGTGGACTACGGTACAAAAACTGGCGATGCACTAGGTTTTTGGCAGAGCTTTGATACTAAAGCAACAGGTAGTGTGAGTGCTGGCTGGAACGAAGTTTACATCGAACACGACCAAGCCAGCAATACAAATACAGCCGTTTGGTATTATGATGCTAGTTCACCGGGCACACCTCAAATTTCAAACACAGTTTTTACTGTTGACAACGAAGACTTGAGTTATAGCAGTAGTGTTCCGCATTACACAAGCAACACAACTTGGGATATTAGTTTTGACGTCAACCGATTGTCAGGAGATATGTATCCAACAAGCAACACATTTGTATCAGGAAGTGCCGGGGGTGCATTCAGTGCTCCTAGCAGTGTTACATACTCTGGTGCAAGCATAACCACACCTTTGGCAAGAAATTTATATGTAGCTTCAGGATCAGCAAGCGTTACAACCAGTGTTAGTGTACGTAGCGGCCACGGCAGTAGCAACGGCAGCCCTAGTGTAAATGTACAAAACAGCTATGCTACTGGCACTGGGTCGCTAGATCCAAGTGCAACAGTGTTGTATATGACGGGTGCTAGCACCGGTGTTGTTGACGAAGACAATATAGAGGTTAGCAATGTTGGCGGCGGAAGTGGAAATGCAATTAGAGTAAGTGGCACTGGTACAGGAGATACACCTGACCTGAGTGGAGCTACAATCAGCGCCTGGAACGGCGAAAACACTATATTAGAAACCTACGAAGCAACAGTGGTTGCCGGAGCTGCCAGACACGATACTACAGATTACAGCACAGCTTATTTGCCAGTTGGACCAGATCTAAGCACAGGAAGAACCGGCTCGCAGTATCTTACATTTAGATTTGCAAGAACCACTGTAAGCAAGTTTGATATTCAGTATAGCGGAAAGATCACAGGATGTCAAGTTGCAATGCCTGGCACGGAATTAGACAACACTAGCAGTGCAAATGGATGGATTGATCCAACCAGCGAATATGCAGGATCTGGTATTCCAGGAGACAACAACACAGGTACAAACAGTGGAGATTTAGGGTGTGCTATTGGTGGTGTAATGTCCACAGGCAGTACAGTAAACAATCAAAGAACCACTGTAACATTTGGCACAGAAAGCAGCACCAATAGCACAAATAACTTTATATATGTAAGATTCAAACTGGAAGACGGTGACAGTATTACCAGTCTACAATTCCGGGAGGCTAGCAACTAATGGCAATCAGCACCGAACAGAAACTAGACTTCTTGTTTAAAAAATTGTTGTTTGGTAAAACCAAGTCAGACACACAAGAAAACAAATCGCCTTCAAACGAAGCAATAGCCAGTCCACTGTTGGTGCGTGGCGACAGAGTTTGGAAGCAGAGCAGTGACATACCGGCTACACCGCCTAGCAGTAATACAAGTGTGATAACAGTCTACAACGATGACGGCGGCAACACTGTAGAAACCACCGAAGATACAACCAGCACCGACAACCGAACGTGGACCACTGGGTTAGCAGATTGGATACCCACAGAGTTTGGACCACAATACATTGTAAAAGTATACATCGACGATCCAGGTAGTTCCAGTGCAGAAACTACTGGTACTAGAATTTTTCCAGACGGGTCAGGCGGTAGTGACAGCTTTATTTTTGATTATCAAGCAGGTGTTTTGCATTTTCCAGATTCTAATGTGCCCAGTGCTATCACAGGATCAAAAGTTCCTTATGTTGTAGGCTATAGATACACGGGCGAGTTTGGAGTTGGCGCAGCTTCTGGCGAAGATACACAGTTTGGTAATCTTGAAGTTAGCGACACAACAATTTCAACAGTGGTCAGTGGTGCTGACATAGTATTAAATCCAACCAGTGGCGGCAAAGTTATTGTAGACAGTGTCGAAGGTATGTTATTGCCGGATGGTACAACCAGTGATAGAAGTGTAACCCCAAGTGCAGGGGAAATACGATTTAACACTACAAACAGCACAGTAGAATTTTACAATGGCGAAGATTGGAAAAGTGTTGGTACACAGACAAATCTATCTGTAGACACCTTTACAGGAGATGGCAGTACAACAGATTTTACTCTAAGTCAAGAAACTTCAGATGCAGGTGTTATAGTTAGTATTAATGGTGTACTTCAGCACGATTCTAGTTATTCTGTTACAGGAACTACACTTTCTATGACAGAACCTGTGGCACAGGACGACACACTAGAAGCAAGAATCATCAGTACAATCGAGCACATTGAATATACAGTCGATTATAGTGATATTCAAAACAAACCCAATTTAGCAACCGAAACTTATGTAGATAATCAAATAGCCAATGTTGATACAAGTATATCTTCAGGAGATATAACCACAGCATTAGGATTTACACCAGGAATGCAAGGTCAATTACCAGTTTACACAGTTGCAGAAGCAAACTCCTTGTCACCTACACCCGAAGATGGTGCTATTGCTTATATTTCTAACGGTTCTGCTGGAAATCCTTGCTTATCAATATACAGTCAAGGCAACTGGAAAGTTGTTAATTTATTAGCTGGTAATATAAGTGCTACATAAATAATCTACTAGTATTTTCAACCTATAGGACCTATTATGGACATCTCTCAAGAAAAAGCCAATGAAATTATTGCACGCAGTCACGTGCATATATGTGTTCCTTGTTATGGCGGTATGGTTACAGAAGCAGTGATGAGCTCGCTTCTAAAATTTCAATTGATGGCAAGACAAGTAGGATTAAACTACACCATTGATACAATGATCAATGAAAGTCTTGTGACAAGAGCTAGAAACAATCTAGCCGCTAAGTTTCTCAGCAACAAGAATGCAACTCATCTCTTTTTTATCGACAGTGATATTAAATTTGAAGCAGGCGAAATAATCAAACTTGTGTTGCGTGACAAAGATATTGTAGGTGGTGCTTATCCTGCCAAAAAAGAACCTCCTTTTTATGTGTTAAACAAAGTAGCAGAACCTGAAATCGAAGGTGATCTATATGAAGTACGTCATTTAGGCACTGGGTTTTTGATGATCAAGCGTGCGGTTTTTGACAAGCTGATTGAAGTTATGCCGGAAACCAAGTACAAAGACAGCTTAAACTTGGGATCAACTCCAGACGGTGATCCTTATGAAAATTGGATGTATAACCTGTTTGATGTGGTAGTAGACGACAAAGGACATTTGTTAAGCGAAGACTGGGTTTTCTGCGATAGAGCCAGAGAACAAGGATTCAAAGTGTGGTGCGATACCACTATTCTACTACATCACGTAGGATATCACACCTTCAACGGCAGTATTGAAAAACTGAAAAAAACCATCACCGAGCACAAAAAATCTTCCTAATTTGATCATAAATACAATCGGTACACAGTTGCCGATTGTTTCCTTTCAATATAGTACCTACCCACACAAAAAACAAGCTCGCTCAATAAATACATTGTATTTGCCTAGATAATCAAAATGTCGACAATTATTTGGATCAATGGCAAATACAAAAAAAACAATACAAAGACAAAACTTTGTATAAGCATGCTTATATTGAGGAGCAAAATATAAAATGGCAATTACTCGTATTAATACCGATCAGATTACTGATCTTGCGGTTACTACAGCCAAAATAGCAGCCAAAAACATAACTAGCGCAAAGCTAGAAGATAATCTAAGTTATGGCAGTAACCTTACGATCACTGGTAATCTAACAGTACAAGGTACTACAACAGCAGTTGACAGTACCAACCTAACAGTAGAAGATCCAATTCTTGTGCTAAACAGCGGCGCAAGCACTGGTACACAAGATACAGGTATCTTGATTGAACGTGGTTCAGATGACAGCTATGCTCTTATCTGGGACGAAAGCGAAGACAAGTTTGTGTTTGCAAACGTTGGTTCTGAAGATGGAACTACAGCAGGTAACATCACAGTTGGCAGCAATGCTGACGTAGTAATGGGCAACCTAGAAGCTGCAGGGATCACAATAAGTGGCGACCTAACAGCTAATGCAATCACAGCTAACACTAGTACTACTACAAACACACTAACAGTGAACACTACCAGCACATTTAGTGGTGACATTGATCTAAACGCAAACATTGACGTGAGCGGAAATGCAGTAGCAGATGCACTAACAGTTAATAACGCTGGCACAATTGGTGGAACGCTAACAGCTAACGCTTTAGTTGTTAACACTACAGCTACTATCGAAGGTGATGTTACAGCCAATGCTAACGCTACAGTAGCAGGTACACTAGACGTAACTGGTGCAGCTACATTTGCTAGCACAGCAGTTATCGAAGGTGATGTTACAGCCAATGCTAACGC
>Ga0102945_1000023_pt1 | contig 63984 bp, 82 predicted proteins | sample SalPonred_H2O_MG_FD_78207 | JGI IMG/M metagenome (GOLD analysis project Ga0102945, IMG submission 78207) | Salt pond water microbial communities from South San Francisco under conditions of wetland restoration - Salt Pond MetaG R2_restored_H2O_MG ...
CTTTCAAGTTCTAAGGCAGTACGCTTTGTTTTTTCAGCGTGTTTTAATCGTTTTGTTTTTGCTTTTACTTCTCGTTTGCTAGGGCATTTTAAAATAGTGTCACAGTTTTTTGCTTGACAATGAACTAATTTTATTTCAAGGTCGTGTATTTGTTGGCGAAGTTTCTTTTTAGTTTGTCCGTTTGCTGCAGAAAATAAAAATAATATTATTATAAAATGTTTCATATACACTTTTAGTTGTGTTTATTCAGTTGTTGTAAGTAATAAAATTAAAAAAGGGTAGGTGCATTTTTAAATCGGCTCAATCTACCTTCTGCCATTTTAAAATACTTCTCGTTTAACTCACAGCCTATAAAGTTTCGCTCTTCCATTATTGCTGCTAATGCTGTACTTCCAGAACCCATAAAAGGGTCAAAGATAGTATCACCTTGTTTAGTATTTTCTAACACCAATTTACGCATCAATGCCAACGGCTTTTGGCTTGGGTGGTCATAATATTCATCTTTTGCAAAACTCGCAGCTACTGTACTATTTATAAAGTAATGGTTATAAACTTTATAGGCTTTACCACCGTTTCTTTCTAATATAATTTCGTACATAGAGCCTACACCACATTTTTTATCCCAAATATGTTTTGCTGTATAATCCAAAGGAAAGTCAACTTTAGCAGACCAAAAGATAATTTGAGGGCAATTATAATTTTTAACCCAGTCTAATAATCCATCGTAATAATGGTATTCTTCTGCCATATAATCAGGGTATGGTGGGTCTGTTATAATTGCATCGAACTTTATCGTTGGCAAAACATCTTCAAATCGCTTATTAAATAACTTTATTTCCATATTCATTTTTTTAATTTAACTACTTACAACAACGTATAAAGTTAATAGCTACTTTAAGCGTGTTTAAGATGTTTATTTATTAATCTAAGTGCACTAGTGTACTTAATTAGGTTAGGTGCCTTAAACACGCTACTAACCTTATACAATTCCGTTACCGCCAATAATAAAGACGATACGATTGACCTCTTAACGAAGCATTGTTTTTGTCGCTTTCGTCTGAATTTTTACAACTTAATTTTGCTTTATCAAATTGATTTTTATTTATCCTATTCTCAACTTGTTCGCTACCGATAAAATACCAATCTTCAAAATAAGCATTGTTTTTAAAAATCAATTTTTCACCTTTTGATAGTCGTTGTTCTATTTCATTTGCTTTCATAATTAACTATTTCTTATCCAATCTAATATACAAATCCAAATTGAAATATTAAAACAAAGCCAAAGAAATAAAGATATAAAATAAATAAATATTTTTACTTCTGTTGTCATTTAATTACAAGTTCAAATTCATTAGGCAAATAATCTACTAATTCATTCATTTTAGAACGGCTGCTTGTAACATCTCTATAACCATCACCATCTATATCGGTGTGCCTATAACCTACTAATATGCAGCCTAAAATATCTTTATGAAAATTGCCGTGATGGATTAAAATCCAATCCCTACCAACTACGTCTAAAATATGAAAATGCTCATTATACTTTGCAGAAGTTCTTTTAACTACTTTGTAACATCCTTTTGGTATGCAGCTTATACTTCTTTGATTGTCCGCCCATTCTAACTCTAAAGTGCAAGCTAATTTTTTTAATCCGTCAAATAAATAACCTAGTGTTTGCTCTTTTTCATAAGATAATCTTATTAAAGTTAGTTGTTTCATTTCTTCAAGTCTTTTTCCTTAATTTTATGGTTGGTTGAGTTATTTTTATGAAACCAATAAACTCTTATTATCAAATAGATTAAACCAACTATTGAGAATGACAACTTAACTATTCCGTTAATATTGATTAGTGTTATATTTAAAAGTACACTTTGGATTATTTCAATAGTATTAAACCCCCATACTACCATAACAGTAGTGTCTATATAACCTAAAATAGATTTAAACTTTTCCATTATCACTTTTAACCTTAGTAGTTTTATTAAATAGTAACTTAGCAAAAGCAGCACCAAAAATAAGCAATCCAACGCTTGAATAAGTTAGTTCTGTTCCTGTTAAAGAAGTAATAAATTTTGAACTTTCGGGTATCCAATTTAAAGTAAATGATATAGTGAAAGAACAAACTAAAGAGTATAAAAAACGTGGGTAATTCTCTTTAATCATTACAAGTAGCTTGAACTTACCATTGCTTATGCTTTCCCTTGCGTGTATTAAATTGTAAATAAAACCACCTAACATAATTATAGCGGTCATTATTCCTATTGTTTCCCAATGTATTTCGTTTACTACTATCATTTTTACTGAACTATATAATCTATTTGATAGGTAGGATTGTTGTTTGCATCAAAATCAGTAATTCTAGCTTCAAAAAAGAATTGAGTTGTTTTTGTAAACAAAAAATTATCATTTCCTAATGGTATTGCTAGTTGTGAAGTAGTTGCATTTAAAAAACTTCTATTTTCAGATGATGCCCATCCAAACATCTGTCCTATCGCTTGATTGTAATTATTAACGCAATCTTGATATTTAGAACTATCGCCTGTTGCGTTTCCTGTTGCAGTTACTACTATAATTTTATTTGCTTCCATTTTTTTTAATTTTTATTTAGTGAATAATAAACCTTCTTCGCTGAAAATTGCACCACTTCCAGTTCCGTCAGTTTGTAAAATTGTACCATTAGATGCGTTTATCCAAGTGCTATCTGATTTGTCAGTAAATGATTTTACACCACCTTCAAAAATAATAGTGTCGGTTGTCGCAAATCTTATATTTCCAAAACTTTGAATATTAATTAAACTATCACCTTGAATTGATAAATCTTCATTCGCTAAAATTAATAAATCTTCATTCGCTTTAATTAATAAATCTTTATTTGCTAATACATCTAGCTTTGATGTGTCAGTTACACTTATTGAGTTAAATTTTTGATTAGGAAAATCAACCCAACCTAAAGATGATACATCCCCAGCACCTAATATGTTTGCATCTACTATTCCTACTGTATTTATGAAATTTCCGTAGTCTTTGCCTTTAAATCCTATAAATGGCAAATCTAATCCTACGTTAATTGAGCTATTTAATAAAACAAAATCACCATTTTCACTTTTTACAACAGGTATATAAACACTTCCGTACTTTTCGTAGTATAAACTATCTTCTAAATTGAACAGAATAGACGCATCATTTGCATTTGCTACATTTGGAATGGTATCTACTGTTTCAAAATTGAAGTTTTGAATTTCATTACCCTCTAACGTTAGATTATCTCTCATTTTTGTTTGCCCATATATATCTACATTTTGAAAATATGGTGTCCAAGTTTGAGAATAAGTTATTGAAGTAATTAATACTGCTAATATTGTTAAGATTTTTTTCATTTTAAATATGTTATTGTTCCTGTTAATGATTGCCCTAAAAAGTCAAATGTAATGGTTGTTCCATCATCTGATACTGTTGGGTTTATTTGTTGTCCTCCATCTAATACTATTCCATATATAGTTGGAAACCCTAACCCATGCTCTATCTCTACACTTGTTTCATTTGTAAAATCCAATGTTTCAAACGTGAAATTAGATGAACCTGCTGTCGATACTTCAGCATTCGTTACATATATTCCAGAATTAGTTGCATCTATCAATATTGGTTTTATTGTTGAATTTTGAAACTGATAAAAGTTTACTTGTCCTACCGGTAAAACCCCACCATCTACTTGTACGTTTGATGCCCCTATATTATTTATAGACCATTGAAGTTGTTTTCTGTAATCTTCTGGCTTGATTATGTAAACATCTTCATCATCTACTGATGTTGCAAAAGCATCTTCTAAATAAACGTTCATACTGCCGTCATTTAAGCCGTCAAACCCCTTAACTAATGATAATTGACCGTTTGTCTTGTCTAAGATGTAAAACTCGCCTAAACGCAATGTTTCTGCAAAATCATAAGGCCAATCTGTTATCCGTAGAACTGAATCAACTTGTGCGTCAGATGTCATTTTTGCTGAAGGTACCTGTTCGCTTAATGGTAAAGTATTTATTTCCCCTGTTATACCGAACTGATTTGTGTTGTTTGAATTAATAATCATAATACAAATATATAGATTTATTTTAATAAGTCTTGTTTTGGTTAAATATTAGATATTTAGTGCTTTATTTTAACCCTAACTCTATTTTTGCCTCGCTTTTTGCTTTTTGCCATAGTTTAGCTACATCTTTTTGAATTGTGGTTATTGGTTCGCCTCTTGATTCCATTTTTTTGTTCTTAAAGTACGGTTTTTTTGTAAATTCCATATAACCTTTTATTCCCATGTATGTCCATTTTGGTTTTGGTAAACCATCTTGTGTTATTTCGAGTGGTGCGTTTAAGAATTTTTCACCTGCTAATTTTATGTATTCGTAATGCTCTTCTTCTGTAAGATACCTGTATTCTAATCCATTTTCGTCAAAATAATATCCTGCTGTGTTTTTTATCTTATTTGGAATTGCAGCGTTGTTTAATAAAAACATATCTACTTCGTAATTTTCCGAATCCTTACCTTTTCTATCTATGTAGTAGCTTATGTTTATGAATTGATCGCCTGGAAAGCCTTTTACCTCTTGTCCGTAAATATCTAATCTTGGCTTATTTACAAAATAATTTATTCCTGCTTTGTAAGCCATGTAACCTTTTAAATCTTGATAAGTGTAAGAATTACCTGTCATTATTTTTTCAATCTGCCTTTTAAGGTTTATGTTCCAAAACAATACATCCCCAACTTGACCAATAGTCATATCTGCAATGTTTTTAATCAATCCTTTAAATGGTTTGTTTTTTTGTGTATCAGTTATACTTTCCTCTGTTTCTTCGGCTTTTCTAAATGCTGTTCCAACTTCTGATACTAACTTAGATACACCTTGTAGGATAGACATATCTAAAACCATTGTTGAAGTGTTTTTAGTTGCATCTAACCATAACATCCTACCTGTTTCGGCAGCTACTGCAAACCTTAAATTCATCTCATCTTCAGAGATAGATTTATCTGCCTTGTGTTTTCTCAATAAATCATTATAATTTCCAATCAACGTCAAGGGAATAGATAATGCAGGTATGTTTAAGAAATTTATACCAGGGGTATAAGGTAATTTTAAAGTATATGCAGGTAGTGCTTCTTTTGCTTGTGTTCCATAGTTATCTGTTCCTGCCTTTAGACTTCCTGTTAAATAAAATTCATCATCATCTTCGCCTGTTCTGCCTATAAATAAAGCACCTAAACCAAGTAAAGTTGCCGTTCCAAGCATTGCCCTCCCCATTTGTATTTCATATTTCCTTGTGCCTCTTTCACCCATCATTGCAGAATTTTCAGCAAAACCACCAAAAAACTTACCACCATCTACTACTCTTTTCGATCTTGAATATATACCAGATACACTTAACCCATTGGCCCTTAATATGCCGTAAAAAGGTGCGTGGTCAAGCATATATTCCGATATGTTACCTACTACTGTTGTGAATGGAATATAATTCATTGTAGCTAACTTTGATGCAATATTGTGATTAGATACGGTTGAAAGTAGTTTTGTGAACTTAGCTACTGTTCCGTTTCTTTCTCCTGTAAAGGTTTGCTGTTTAGCAATATCCATTAACTCATCTTTAGCATCTTCTGTTAAATCTTCAATGTTATTGTATATTATTTCTTGAAGTCTAATGGCTTTTTCCGAATTGGATAGTTTTTTACCAGACAGTTTTTCATATTGAGCAAACTCTTTATCAGCTTGTTTTTGAATTTTTTTAGTTTTATCGGTATCTGTGTTAAGTATTGCCATTTGATTTGACACCATTGTTCTCAAATCTTTGCCTTTATATCCTTGATTAGAGTACACATCGTATAGATTCTGATACATTTCTCTTTCAAAATTAAGGTTTGTCATAAAAGCATCTTGTGCTGCCAAAAACCTACCAACATATCTTGCATAGTTATAAGGATTAAAAAATCCCAACTTAAACCTGTGTCCGTTATACTTTTCTCTTTCCAACTCACTTATGGTAAACTTGTTATCACGAGATATTGATTCTATTTGTTTGTAGTTTTGAGTTCCCTCTATCATGTTTGCAACGGCTAAATTCCATGAGTTTGCCCAATTATTCGCATCTCTTCTGAATGTAAATAACCTCTGTATTGGGTTTCTTCTTTTGTCGTTAAAATATGAAGTAGGATTTAACAAATCCGAAAACGGTGCTATTGCATAATTCCAAGCATTAGACCACATATTTATTACTGTGGTAAAAGGACCACTAAGCATTGAAGCGTATCTCAAGCCAACAAATACATTTACTAAGTTTACAACATTTTCTGGGTAAAGTTCTGTTATGTACTTTGCTATATCTCTTGTTGCCTTTGTTTCTATTGCACTACCTGGTCTTGATAACTCTACATTTTCAGCTAATTCTTTTATTCTTTGAATTTGCTTGTTTGTTAATGGATTAGTAAGATTAAACTTATAAGCAAATAATTCTCTATTTAATTTAGATGTAAAAGCACCATTGTTTATTGCTTCCATCATTTTATTAAGAACAGTTTTTCTTTTTCTTTTAACTGATGGCAACCTACTACTCCCCATAAAGTTAATAAGTGCTTTTTCTATTTTAGGTTTTAATGTCTTGTTTACTTCTGCCGTTATTTCATCGTTTAATTTTTTAGCCTCGCTTTTTGTTAAACCGTATTCATTCATTAATACCGTAACAATGTTCTGAACTTCTTTTTGAGTATTGGAATAATGCTTTCCTATCAATTCCTTAAAATCTATTTCATCTAATAGTTCTCTTTTTCTATTTTCAACCGTCAATTCTTCATCTGCCTCCTTAAATATTTTATCTGTATGGTTGTTATAGGCATCTTCTATTGTTTTCTTTTGCTCTTTTGTGGCTTTTTTATATCCTTGATGTTTTTTCAAAGCTGCCATTCCCTTTTTAATGACTTTAGCCTTATCTCCGCTTCTTTTTATTTCTTTTACACTTGCCTCTATTGCTTTATAAAATGCTTGCTGTGCAGGTGTTAATTTAGCACTAAATTGAATTTCTGAAGAAACAACACTAAGGCTTATGTTTTTATATTTCTCTGCAACTTTGTCTTTAAACTTTTGTGTCTTTTCTTTTGGCGATTTAGACATTTTTATTGCTTTCGCCTTTAACCTTTCTATTAACGATTTGTTTTCTTTTGCTAAATCAACAACTTCTTTTTTTAGTCCATTTATAGTTTTTTCAAATTGAGTAAGCATTTCTCTTGCTGTTTCTCCTTTTGGACCTACTTTTTGATCAAGTGATTTTGTATTACTTTCATCTATTTTTCTTGATACTCTTTCTGCAATAGCTATCCCTTGACTTGCATATATTTTACTCATAAACTGAATACCTCTACCTGCTGTTCTGGCCATTTGGTCGAAAGTGTTTGCTATTGTTTTTTGCTTATTAAGTAGTTCATCAATCTTAGCCATTACGCTAATTTCATTATCTACATTTCTCATATCAGATTCTTGAAGTGAATACTGATTCAATGCAGTTCCAAGTATCATAGACCTCATATCAAATGGCATATACTTAGTTTCATCCATTGCTAAAACTACCGCTTTGTCTATCCCCCCAAGTTGCTCTATTAAAGCATTTCCCATTTCAATAGTTTGCTGATTAGTTTGAACATCGTAATAAAGTCCAACTTCATCTTCTATGGATTTTTTTGTTTCTGAACTAATACCTTTTGATAAGTTTACTATTTTATCTATTAATGATTTAGCTCTTTTTTGCAAATTACTATTGTTTGGATTAGACGTATCTGGCTCTTTTGGTGGTGTTTTAGAGGGTTCTTTCGATTTAACTTCTTTAGATATTTCATTTCCAGATAACAATTCTGCTGCTGCTAAATCGGTAAACTTTTCTAATGTTAAGTCTGCTAATTGCTCTGAACTCATGCTTGTTATTCCTAAAGCATTTTTTACTTTATCAAACAATTCCTTTATATAGGCTTTAAATGCGTTCTCTTTGGCTTTTAAAAACTTCGCACCCTTTTCCCCTATTGCTTGTGCTAACGCTTCTTCTAATATGCTTTCCTTGCTATTATTGGCATATACAGGGTTGTTTCTTACGTCTTTTTCGTATTGAGTTCCTTCTACTAACTCTATCCCTTTATCATATACCTCTTTATGGTTGTTTTTAATGTATTCATTCCAGATATGACCGAACTCGTGAATTGGTGTGTCTGTTGTTGCCTTATCTGTGTTTATGAATACTTCTCCATCTTTTACATATCCTAATGGCGGTATCGCTCCTTCAGTTAATTTTAAATCTTTTGCTATTTCTTCTGAATTTTTGAAGTTTACCTTAATATTCGGAAATGCTTTGTTTAGCACTTTTGTTAGTTTTTCAAGTGCTTTTTCAGATAGCTTTTGTTCTTTTGATTGTTCTTGGAATGGAACCTCAAAATCATCTACTTGTCCTTGCTCATTTTCGTCTGGCTTTTTGCTTTCATCTTTCTTTTTGCTTTCAATGCTTTTGCTGCTGCTCGGTAGCACTTCTCTATTGTTGATTCTTCCATGGTTTTTGTTTAAATAGTTATAAAAATAATCGTTTACAGGTGGAAATACTGTATCTAAATATTCCTCTGTTTTTTCTGTGTCTAATAATCCATCTTCATTAACAAAGTTTTCAGCTATGTGTGCGTAAAATTCTTGCTCATAACTTTCAAACTCGTCAATACTTTCAACTGCTTCTTCTAATTCTACATCTTCCTCTAATTGCTCTTCTTTTGCTATTTTTTCTTTTTTAGCTTGTTTCTCTTTTTCTATTCTTTCCATTGCAGCAATATCCTCTTTAGTGTACTGTTGCTCTTGCTGCATTGTACCTAAATAAGTTTCTATCATTTCTGCTTTAGTGTTGTGGTTTCTCATTACATCTAATATCTCGTTTCTGTAAACAGAATCGTCTATATCGGTATTATACTCAACACTCTGATCACTTTTAAGACTTTCTATTAAGTCGTCTATTGTATTACCTTTTCTATTGGTTAATAAGGTCTTCTTCGCACCTGCCTCTTCTGATTTACCTACTTCTCGACCGCTTTTATCTAACCTGCTGCCTATTCCTAATTCTTGATAGATTTCATTCTTGTCCATTTTACCACCAAATATCAAATATTGAAGTATGTGTTGCAATGGACTTTTAGGTGTATCTGAATTTATTTTATCTTTTATTTCATTTTCAATGGTTGCCGAACTTACCGCACCTATCATTTTATTCTCAATAGCTGAAAATTGAGTGTTTTTACCTATTGTTTTCTTTCCTTTCTTATTGTATTCGGATGTTCTTGATACTTCTTTTCCTGTGTCTTTGTTTTTTATAGTAACAGCTTTACCATCTTTGTTTACACCTACTTCAAATGTAGCATTTCTATATTCTACTTCTTTGGTTTCTACTACGGTTTCATTTTCTTTTTTAGCTTTTTCTATTCGCTTTTGACGTTCTGTTTTTTGTTCTTGTATGTCAGATTCTAAATCTTTGGTTTCTTGGCTTACATCGCTTTCCTTTGCCTTTTTTAACTCTTTTTTAGCTTTCTCTACTTCTGCTACAAATGGTTTTAAACTCTCGGTTGCAGCATCTTGACTTACTCTCTCATCAAATAATTGACCTTTGTTGCTTTTTCTTTCCCCAAACAAGTCTGCTTGATCCTCGTTTATCTTTTTACCAAACTCTTTCTTTTTAGCTTCTAACTTTTGTCTTGCTTTAGATAATCTATCTTCTGCTTTAGATATTCTTTCCTCTTTCTGTTTTTGTTCTGGGGATTTTGTTTTTGGCTTTTCTTCTTCTAATATACCCTCTAAACCTGTTTCTACCTCCGTATCATCATCTAAAATGCCTTCTAATCCTGTTTCTACTGTTGGTTCAGTTTCTACTTCTGCCTTATTTTCTTCTATTTGCTCGTTTTTAGGCTCTCTAACCATAGTTAAGCCATCTTCTTGCATAACGAACCCATTATCTTCATAAAGTTTCTGTAAACGGTCTTTATCGGTATCGGCATCTTCTGGTACTACTTTTAGTTTTATTTGTTTGCCATCTTCATCTGCTGCATCAGTTAGCTTTTTTAATGCTTTTTTTGCGTTTCCTCGACCTTTCTCTTTTGACTTGACACTTTCTAAGGTAATTCCGCTTTCATCTTCTGTAAGGATTATTTCTGTGCCATCTACGTCTAATGCTACACCTCCTTCCATTACATCTTCTATGCTTTCGGATTTACCTATTTTGTCTGCGAATTGTTTTGTTTCACTCGGTTCAGTATCTCCAACCGTTTCTTTATCGGTAGTTGATTCAGTTTCTCCTTTAGCGATTTCCTCATCTGCGATTCGCTCAACTTCTTGCTGTTGTTCTGGTGTGTATTCTTCATATACTTCTTTTAATTTAATTTGATATGCTATTTCTTCGGCAGCTCTACCTCTAAATGTTCTTTTTTCTCCGCTTTCGGTTTCTAATGATACTGAATAAGAACCATCTTCTTTTTGAGTAACCGCCATTTCTGGCTTACTAAAATTGTTTTTGTAGGTTTTGCCATTTACTGTAACAGTATTATCTTCTGCTATTTCAACTTCATCTTGTTTCTGTTGTAATATTCCATATTCTTTTAACTTCTTAGATGATATTTGGTTTTTGTTCCCTAACTCAATTATTTCGTTGCTTGTTTCAAACACGACTGTTTGTCCATCTAATCTTAATCTTCCTTCTTTACCGTCTTTTTCGTAAACGCTATCTTCATCAATAGATTCTGCAATAGTATTGTTACCGCCTAAATCATCTACTTCTTTTTCAGACTTTCCTGGAGTGTAATCTTTTTTAGATTGTACATTGAATTTACTTCTTGTGCTTTTTTCTTTTGTTGGCTCATCTTCCAATGTTTCCTCAAAACCTGTTTCTGCTTCTTCTTCAGTAGATTGCTCTAATTTTGCTATTTCTGCATCATATTTAGCATTGATTGAATTTCTCTTGTTTTCAGCTAATTGCCATTTACCGGCACTTACTTTTATATCGAATTGTTCCTTTATTTTTACGGAAACATCCTTTAAAGACATACCACTTTCAAGCCATAATTTAATTTTAGCTTGTATTAACTTTAATTCTTTAGCACTTATAAATCCTTTCTCGTATGCTTGTACTGCATCATTTCTTATTTCTTTTGATCCTTGACCTACAATAGATAGTTCTCCGTCATTATAGTTCGTTAAATCTTCTTGAATAACTACATCTCCAAATTTCTGCTCTTTTAACTCACCTTCTCTTTCAGCTTCTATTTTTTCAATAGGAGATTGAGTTTTTTCTTTTTTAGGCTCTATCTTTCCTTTTTCGTTAAGGCCTAATATTTCTTTTTGCTTTTTATCTATTTCAGATATTTTAGCATTGTTTAGTGTTTTTAAATTCTTATCAGCTATTTCTTCGCCTTTCTTTTCTAACTCTGCTCTTTCTTTGCCTAATTCAAAGTATTCAAACTTTTTATTATCATCTAATTCATTTGGTAGCTGACTTGTAATTTCAGATGCTTCCTTAATGTCTTTTCTTGCTTGTGTAGCTTGTTCTTTGGTTATTTCTTGTTCTTTCTCTAATTCAGATAATACTTTTAGTGAGTTATCTTTTTTAAACGAACTATTGAATATAAAAGCATTATATCTTTTTTTACTGTTTAATTGGTTTTGTGTAGCTTCTATTGCACCACCAAAAATTCCCATTGCTGAACCTAATAAAAAGTTATCTCTAGCCTCTCTGTAATCAAATACGTTCTCTACTCTTGTTTCTGATGATAGGTTGTATGTTCCGGTTACACCCATTTCAGTTAGTTTCTCTAATACAGATTCTTCTAAACCTTCCCCAAAACCATTTTTAATTATAGCACTACCATAATTTCTTATTGTGTTTATTGTGGCGTTTTTAAATCCTTCTTTAGCAATACTATTTCTAACTGAATTTTTTGTTATCTCTTTTACAAACTGTGATTTAGAACCTTGAATTATTCTAGCCTCCATTCCAAATATCAAGTTGGTTAAACCTATAACTATGGAAACATCGTTTGAATATCTTGAGGCCTCGTCTTTTGTCATTCCCATTCCAATAGCTTGCTCGTATATGCTTTTTTGCATTTGCGCTGCTATTATTCCTGTTACTGCTGCTTTTGAACCTATTGTAGCTGACTTGCCTGTTAAACTCAATCCTTTTACCATTCCACTACCACCAACAAACATAGTTCCTAAGTCTGCTAATACATCTAATCCTTGGTCCACAAATTGATTAACATTAAACTTTTCTTTTGGTTTTGGTTTATTATCATCTGCTAAATACGCATTTTTTACTTCTGTGGCTTTTTCTTCTGATACCGCATACCCATCTTTATCTCTTACTGATACTACATCACCTTCTTCGTTGAATAATATTTTAGAATCGCCATAGTCTGCCTCGAAATTAAACATACCTTGCTGAAATCTTGATGATTTAGTGATTGTTCTTCTTTCTACATAATCTCTTGACATATCTTGAATGGCATTTGTCCAACCATAAGAAGGTGTGTCGGAGTAACTAAACGCTTGAAATCTATCTACTAATGAACCTGGCATTTGTAAAAGTCCACCCATTGTTTTTGTTACTGCATTTTGAACCGCTATAAGTGGTTTTGAAAAGAAAAATTCACTTTCTCTACCTTTTTCCTTAAATCTTTTTTTAAGTTTTTCTTCTCTTGCAGCCGTTTCGTTTTCTATTTTAGTAATGTATTCTTTTGCTAAACTATAATCGTCTTTTTTAAGCAAGTTTTTAGACGTTTCAATTAATTCTTCTTGTCTTTTTTCTATTTTAAATACATCGTTGAATAAAGGATCACTTTGTAGTTTTTCCAATTCCTTTATTTCTTCTTCACTTTTGTTTTCTTTCTCAAATAAGTTTGCGTATGCGTTTAAGTTTTTATAATCTATTATCTGCTCTTTTAAATCGTTTAATCGATTAAAATTCCATTCGATAGCTTCTTGGTGGTGTAGGTATTTATCTTTATTAGCACCCTGTTCGTCTTTGTCTGTTGCAAAGAAATATTCGCCTCTCTCTCTACTTTTTTTAGCGTATTCGTATTTTTCTGGGTTTGTTTCTTTTAGATATTTATTGTAATTCTCTAAGGCGTTTCCACCTATTAAATCTACTTCTTTCTCGTATATATCTTTTAGGTTGTTTGCTTTTAGTTGTTTTTCACTTGCTTGTAGTTCAAGTAATGAGTACCCTTTATCAGATGTTTCTTCTTTGGGTTTTTCTTGTATTCCCATATCTACATTAGTCGTACTTGAATCTAATGTTTCTGGCTTTTTAAACTCACTATAATCTTCCATTCCAATATCCTTTACATTGGATTGTGTTTTATAGTAATCAGCTTGGTAGTTTAATAAATCAATTTTGCTTTGGTAAGGGTTGTTTTTTCTTTCTTGCCTTTCTTCTTTAAACTGCTCTATTCCTTCTCTTTCTTCTTTTCTTTGGGTTTCTGAAATATTTGGAACTTGATTTTCGGTAGGTTGCTTATCATCTTCTTTAGGTATTTGATTATTGCTTTCGGTAGATTCCAATTCTCCAACTTGTGATCCACTTCCACCACTCTCGGATTGTTCTTTTTTTTTTAAGCCGTATTTGTTAAGTATAACCTCTTTTTGCTCTTCGCTTATTGGTTTACCTGTCTTTTCTGCAAACTTGTCTAATAACGCACCATAATTACCTTTATACTTGGTTTTAATGCTTTCCTTTTGCTCGTTAGACATAGTTTTGCCTGTCTTTTCTTCAAAACTGCTTAATAATTGGTCTATATCCTTACTCATTGCTTTTTTTTAAAAATCATCCCAAATATCAGAACCACCACTTGACTTTGGTCGGAATACCTTTTTTTCCACTCCATACTTTTCAGCTAGTTTGATAGCTTGTTCTTCAGTAAATTCAATTCCCCCATTTGCAACTTCTATTTTTATTTTATTTACATCTGAACGCTTTGTAGCGTTTGATATTAATGTATTATAAACCTGTTCTCCTGCCTCTAATGGTGTGTTCGTTTGTTGTTGGTTTATTGCTTCTGGAATAAATACACCATTTTCATAGGCATTGTTTTCCGTCATGTAATCAACTGCTATGGTTGCTGCTTCGGCTGTATTCTTCTTAAACATTTCACTATTCTGCAATACATCCATCATTATTGACGTATTTTCTATCGGAACAAACTCTGCGCCTCCGTTTAGTCTATTGTCTATGGTTGATTGTGTTGTTTTTATGGTAACACCCCCATCTTCTGAATATTTTATTTGAAGTATTCTATTGTCTAATGCAATTTCGTTTCCTTGATCAGCTGCGTTTCTAATATCATCTTCTGTAATACCTAAATCTAACAAATCGTTTGATGATAACGCTTTCATTTGTATTGCTTGAGGCAAAGGTATTGCAATATTACCTAATTTCTGATTATTGAGATAATCACCTGTGTAAACATAATCGCCTGTTTTTGGGTTTTTTGTAAACACTCTTTTATCCCCTGTCATCATTAATGACATTTTATTTACAAAATCATTTACTCCACGCTTTAAATTATCTCTATCTTGATTTCTTCCTGCATTTGGATTGTTCCTAGAATTAATTTCTTTTTTGTTGTAAGCCATATAGCCAAACATCATTTTCATATACTCTTCTTCTTCTGTTGCGAATACACCGTTAGTTTCGTTTACAGACATTCTTCTTGCTAATTCTTTTTGCTGTGTTGGTGGTAGGTTTGCTATCCCCTCAATAGCTAATTCTTTCGCTTCTGGATTTGATTCCAACAATCCTCTAAATGCTTCATAGGTTCTGTCCTTACCTACTGATGTTTCTTTTACAGTTCCTTGCATTGTTTTCCCTACAAACGTTCTTGAACTTATATCTTCTTTTAGTTTTGAAAAAGCATTTTCTGCAAGTTCTTGTAAATTGTCTTTTTTTATAACTAATAACTCATCCATTTCAAGCCTTTCTTGTGGTGTGGCTTTTTGGTATTTCATTAAGTTAGTCATTGAATTATCCCAATCATAAACACTATTGGTCGCATCTCTGTCTTGGTATAATGCCTCGTATGCCTCTTTAAATGATTCTTTTTGTTGTTCTGATGTGTTTACTAATGATTCTATTTGTCTTTTTTTAGCTTGGTATTTTGGGTCCGTTTCTGGATTTACGTTTTCCATTAATGAATTTGTATAATCTGTTTGTAAGCTATTTATACTTTCATCAATTAAAGGTATGTCATATTGCCACGCACCTTCAGAATCAACATCAAATTCGCCCAATGCTTTTTCCATTGCCTTTTTCTCTGCTGCTTTCTTAGCCTTTTGTCCTGCTTGGAACTTTTGGACATTGTTTACTATGTCTAAATGTACATCTAAAGGTTTTCTTCCAGATGTTTCAAATATATATGCACCCACACTACTGCCACCTCCATCTTGTGCATACATAAAATCATTTCCTTGCTGTGCTGCCATTTTTATTTTATTTTACTTATAGCTTTTTTCATTGTAGGCCCATAAACACCATCTATTATTCCATCATATAAACCTGCATCTTTAAGTCTTTTTTGAACTTCTGAAATACTCTTTGAATCAAGTTTACTAAAGTCTGTATTTTTTGCTTTATAAGGATTTAATTCTGCCATATTGCTAAGGTTTGGCGTATCTATGTTTGAAGTATCTATTCCCATAGAGTTGCTTTCGTCTTGTTTTTTCTGCAAATCAGACTTAGTTGTAGATAAGTCTGAATTTATTTTTGGACTTACACTTTCATCTTTAGATTTTTTCTTGCCACCACCTTCAATACCTGCTAATGTACTTGCAGTAGAACCAATGGTGCTTGTAATATCGTCTATTGCGTTTTGGCTGTTGGCTGTTGATGCTATTTCTAACGCATCTGCTTGTTCTCTTAATTTTTCTTCTTCTAACCTTGCCTCTTGTCGTCTGTCATCTTTTAATGCACCTATTCCTTCTTGTGATCTATTGGCTACATCTTGTCTTTTTACCCTAAAACCTGCATTTTTAACATCTAAATCTGCTAATGTTTTCATTTTACCTACACCTAATGAAGCTATTGCGCTTAATCTGTCTGAACCTGTTTTGCCACTTTCTCTAATTGTTCTTGCACTATTAGCCTCGCTATTATCTAAACCCGACTTTGCAGTTTCAAGTCCTGGCATATTCGATAGTGCCATCATTTGATTCATATTCGCAACATCTTTATATTCTTGCTGAATAGGTTGCGCTTTAATTCGCTTTTTTCTTAGTTCTTCTGCTTTTTTAGCTTGTTCTTTTGCAGTTTTAATTCTTGTTGCTGCTGAACCAATGCTTCCTATTGTTGAAATTCCTAAACCTATTGCTTGACCTATTCCTGGTAACATATTCTAAATTTTTGTTCGTTCACTTACTTCAAAGTTAATAATATAAGACCACAAATCTACACTTTCTTTATTATCGTTCCTTAATTTAAGCAAAATTGCAACACTACGCAACCTTTCTCCGTTCAATATCGGATTAGATACAGTTGTGTTTAAATCACGCTTAAACTCTGAATACCAATGGTCTTGCTTGTTTCTCCAACTTCCTTTTAGTATTCTTGATAATTGTCCTTCTCTATTTGTTATTTCATATATCTCCCAATCACAATTTCCATCTAATTGTTTTTGTTGCAACTCATTTGCATAAAATACTTTTGGATGGTTTGGATCTGGATTAGCCAACAGCCATAACTCACTTGGTGCAAATATTCCGTTAAACTCGTTTATATTTCCTTTATCGTGTACCATTAATTGTCCATTATTAAACGATATAAGGCTGTTTAAAACAGAAGTATAGTAATCTTGTTCATAAGTGTAAAAAGTGGTCCAAATCTTCTTTAAATTGCTATATGCGATTGTTTCTCTATCGCCTCTTATGTACAATTTTACTTTATCGCCTATTTTGTATTGGTCTGTTATGTTTCCTAATATAAATATTTTATTGTTGCTTGTAAAGTATATTTGAAACTTGGTTAATGTTCCTTTGTATTCTATTTCTACTGAAGTAAAGTTTGGTATTCCGCTTGGTGCTGATGATTCTAAACCTGTTACATCTAAATTATCGTCTGATGCTACAACCTCAAATTCAAACTCTTGACCTCTTTTCCCTATTGTTAAAATGTATTCTCTATAAAACGGATCATATACTGCCGGTGCATCCCATATTCCGTTTTCGCATACTTGTCTGAAATAGTTTCTTGCTTTGTTCTCTGATATTATCTCTAACCCTGCTTGACTATATTGCCAAACTGCATTTCTAAATGAATCAAACCCAAATGCTAAGTTTTCATACTCAACTATACTTTCTGGGTGCTGTGTTCCATAGTTTCCTGTTAATGGTCTTACATTGTTTAAGAATTTATCTGATACCCCAACTGTTTCTTCTCCGTTTGAATCTATAAATATGCTTTCGTTTACATACACGCTTACAGACCTGTTTAAGTGTACTGATAGCAATATGCTACCAACTCTCAATAATCTTTTTATCAATCCAAACTCTCTATCTATTTCAATATCCTCTAGTCCTTCATTGTTTGATAATCCATTTACCTCTGTATCTGGCACAAATATATTTGACACTCTTAATGATGTCGGTCTAAATATCTCTTTAAAATCTTTATCTACAATACCTACTCTACCTAAATCTAAATCTTCACTTGGGTAATTGTCTGATATTCTTAAAGATTCTATTACATAGTTAAATGATGAAAATACACTATCATCTTCATCAATAACTCTCATCGTTCTTTTTCTGAAATAACTATCTCCACCTTTTATAAATAATTGCGGAACACTATGACTGTTTTGACTTGTTCCTGGACTTGTGCATTTATAACAAGTTGCTGATTCATAGTATATTTTTTCTTCTTCAAGTAGCCTACGATTGAATATTTCAACCAAAACACCTGTTTTTATCTCTGGTAGCGAACTTTCTGTTTTAAGCACTAACCAATTACCGTTTTTGTACGAAACTGCCTTAAACTCGAATAATTCGTCATAATAAACACCATCTTCATTTAGTACAAGTCGAACTCTATCTCCTTCTTCAAATGTATATCCTAATTGACTGTCGTTTTCTCTATCAAATTGGTCTATTAAGTTATTCAAGTTAATCATAACTTGGTTTGCATCTCCATTTGAGTAACTCGTTTCACTTGCTTCTTGGTTATCATCATCGTAAGAAGTGATGTATTGAACGTTATTTACCAAATATTGCAACGATTTACTGTGATGGATGTTTTTTGTAATTAGTATTTGATAGTAATGCGCCCATTTAGGAGGTTTTGAGTTTAAATTAACTCTTATTCTTGCAGGTCCGTATTTCTTTGTGTTTGGTATTGGGTAGCTGTCTGGATAGTATTGGTTTAAATCTTCTCCATAAAACGGTATGTATGCTTTTCCTAAATCAACTACACTACAAACTCTACCTGCTTCATCTTGGTACCTTATACCTACTAAATATGAACCACCTCTTTTTCTTGCTTTACCAACCTCTTCTGTTCTAACTGTTACACCTATATCGAATAAAGTAAATACTGCTGTTGGAGAATATGGTGGTCCAACTGTTGTTACGTTTTCATCAAACTCTATTTGCGCTAAAAACTGACTTCCAGATAATGAAGGAACTAAACTTGAACTGTATGTTATAGGACAACTATTGTAATCACTTAAAAGTATGTTATCGTTTCTTAGAGTGTAGTTTCCGTATGTTTGAGTTATAAACTGTACTGTATTATTTTCTTCTGAAGATGTAAGAGGAATGTTGTTTAACACCAATGTTTTTCCTATTGTGTTTGACCACTTTATATATGCAAATGATATATTTGCAAACACAGGTATTCTGTAAAATCCTTGCGAATCTGTTAATGCTACTCTTCCTGTTTCTGCAAATTGCACCATTACATTAGAAACACCATTCCCGTCTGAATCTTTAACATACCCTTCTATAAACGTTTTAAGGTTGTTTGAAAACTGTTGGTCGCTTACAATAGACAGTAATTGTTGATGCTCGTTTAGGCTTAATGGGTTTGGATTAGTAGATAGCAAGTTAAAATCTTTTAACACACCATTTGATTGACTATCATAATAAGTCTGTACGGAGTATGAATCTTCACTAAAACTAGGGGGATTGTTATTTTGTATATGGCTTATTTTTGGTGTTTGAACTATAACATCAGACAATTCAAATGCGTATAACTTTCTTCTGTACCAATATCCGTTATGGTCTGTGTAATAAGGATATTTTGCATCTATTAATAAGTTATCTGTAACGTCATTTTCATTTATAATTAAAGCTGCTTTTTCAACTCTATTTCCTTCGTCTGCATCATCTAATGAAGTGTTCCCTTTGTTGTCAATCAAATATCCAGAAACAGAAGAACCTTTTATATCATCTTCTGGCTTAATATTTACTAAATCATCTACATAAAAAGTTCCTACATCAATATCTGAATTGGTTATTTCAATTTCAAATTCACTTACAAAATATCTTCTACCATTTGCATCCTCTACCGCACAAACATTTGTACTCGTTCCTTGATATGCTCTTCCTTTTGTGATGTCATACATAGGTCCTTTATCTAACTTATCGCCTATACTACACCAATGACTTGCTATTCTTACAATGTATCTTCCTGGTCTTACATTTTTAATATTGAACGTACTGTAAACATCATTCCCATCTTTAATCCAATCTGTAATTCCATCTACATTATCTTGAGCATCAATTATATTGTTTGTGGTTTGTGCAAAATCAGTATTTATTTGTTTTGAAATATCTACATAGTCTGTTCCTGCTAAGTAAACCGGAAAACCACCTTCTGGAATCCATTGTTCGTACCCAGAACCTTGAAATGTTCTTGTTTCTGAATTTGATATAACACCTATACCACCCCATACAGGAAATTGACCTATACCATTTTCATCATCTTTATTCAACTGCATTATAGGTTGTGATGTATTTGTTAATGGTAAAAAGTCGGACCCATAAGGCTGTCTTATTGTTTCACTTTCCCAATTCCCATTATTCTGCCAATTGAATATCCTTATTTTCCCTGTAACATTGTATGTTTCTTTGTTAGCGCTATCTTCTACTTGAATACCTAAATCAGCATCTACGCATGGTGTATCGTAATCATCTAACACCCCACCGTCAATCAATCTGTTTTCTATTATCTTTTGCGATTCTGAATATCTTGGAACTTTATCATACAATTTTGCAGCTAATACATCATCTATTCCTGCCTGTGCTACATCATTGAAATACTTATACATTACCTTTTTGTTGGCATCAACAATATGGTAAAACTCACATATATCTAAATCTTCTACTACTTTCCAAAATCCACTATTTCTTTCTCTTACGTGAACTCTTACTCTCTTTAAAATAGTCCAAATATTGCTATCTAAGAGGTTTTCATCGTTAAAGTCTATCTCTACGTAGTTTAGGTCTTTATTTGCGCCACAAACGGTATTATTGATAGGTATTTCACTTATTGGTCCTAATGCACTTCTTTCAGCATCATCATAAACATATTGAAGTCTAAATTGAAATACCTTTTCTTTTATGTAGTTGTAATTTATTTTTTCGTCTTTTTTATAAATTACTAAAGGATCGCAACCTGGTGGATATTTTGCTCTATCAAAAAATCTATCTACTAAATTTGTTCCATACCAATTTGATGGTGTTACTTTTGGAAATAAATCGTTTCCTTGACTGTCTGTAAATTCTACCTCTACTTCTACTGCATTTAAACTTAGATTTGTTTCGGTTACTTTTAAAAAACAATTACACTCATCTGCTTTTAGGAAATTACTAAACCCATTGTTTATTGCACTCGATAAATCTTGTATTACATCTTTTCTATTATCGTCTGTTACTTGACGTATAAGGTCTAATAAAATATTTCCTTGACTGTCTTTTAACTTTAACCTAAAGTCTTTGTCTGTGTCCTCTGAATAGTCAAATTTAGGTAGGTAAATATCCCAACTCTTAGCCTTGTTTGTAATATTGGCTTTGTTGATGTTTATTTTTCTTGGTTTTATGTTGTCTGTCCAATACAGTAAATCGTTATTAATTAAATCTATTCCTGTAATGTATCTGTCTTTTATCCAACCAAAATTAAATGTTATTATCCTTTCAACTACTCCATTTGGGTTTGCTGTATCTGTTCTTTCTGGAAAGTATCTGTATATGCTATGGTTAAACTCACTATTCCATATCATATAGATACAGGTTCTTTGTTGTTTGTCGTTTAATGCGCCTATACACTTATTCTCTCCTTCTGGCAAAGCAAACTCTACTAATACATTTCCTTTTACGTTTGTTGATGAGTTTTGTCTTTCAATATAAGCCACACTATTCCTAATATTGATAGCTTTACGATAGTCCGTTTGTTTTACATCTCTATCATCGCTATCGAAATCCATTCCTCCAATAGGTCGTATTTCGTGCTTTTTGTATGACATATATTATCTTTTTGGTAGTTGATGTATTGAACTTCTAATTACGGTAAGCCATTCGTCTTTTGTCATTGCATTTTCTCTTCGTGTCATTCCTTTAAACTCTCTTTGAAATTCATTTTTCCAATACATTGCTTGGTTTAAATCTACTCTGTTTGTTCTTTTTGAAACTTCAAAGCTGTTTCTTTTCCAATGAACAAATGCGTTTAGTACAGGAATGGCTGTTTCTGGAATTATAGCGTTTCCCGTGCTATCTATTCCCTTAGTCTTATATTCTAATATCACCTCATCTACTTCTACATAGCTACTGAAGTGTATTTTCCTATTCTTTAGGTCCATCTTATAGCCTCTACCACTAAAACCCTCGCCTAATCCGTAATAGCCTGCTACGTGCTGTCCATTGTGAAAGTGCGGTGTATATCCCCAATTTATAAAGTTTGAAGGTGTTACGTTTCCTTTACTAAAATTGTCAAGTGTGTTTATTACTTCTTCATCACCACAAGCGTTTTTCTTATACTTTGCTTCGTCTATACATAAACTTGGGTGGTGGTCGAAATTACATAAGTAGCCATTAATACATACCCCTATTTTGATATAATCAACATAGTCTAATGGTATATCAATGGTGTTTGACGAACTCATAGGTAGTCTTACGGTTTTTATTGTTGTGTCAAAAGAACCTGCAAGGTTTAATCTTCTATAACCATCTATTGCCCATTTTAATAATTGCTTAAACTTAGAGTTGTCTTTTTCCCCTAAATCAGCCATTACACTACTAACTATATAATGTAAGTCATATATACCACTAATCAAGTTGTTCTGAATCATTATACTTATCCTCTTTAGTTTCTTTTTGTTCTCTCAACTGCTCTCTTATCATTGAAATCAAGTCTAATTCATAGTCCGATGGTACCGGTATCTCATCTTCTGGGTTTAACCCTTTTATCTTTGGCACATATTTAACCAATAATTCTTCTACTAATGGTGGAACACCACTTACATACACTTTATCTGATTGTAATTTAGCCTTTGAGTTACCAACAAGTCCTCCTGCTTCTAAATTCCAATAAACCGAATCTTCTCCAACCATAAAAAAAGCAAAGGCATTGTTTTCCCCATCTGTAAAAGAAACTTCTTTCAATCCCTTGCCATTTATATTTACAGGATATGTAGGAAGTTGTAAATACTTTTTGTTTCCATCTGATAGTATTGGAAGTGTATATGATTTTAAGAATTGATCGACTACATCTTCTCCGTCTTGCTTTATCTTAGCTTGAATAAGTTTAGGCAAAACACTATCTGCTAATATCCATACCAATCTCTCATCAAGTTTTTTATCTTGATTAGAATAGCCTTTCAGCATTATTATCATATCCCCTAATTCAGCCTTTGTCATTACTTACCTGTCATTTTTCTTGATTCACTAAATTGATATAAATTTCTTTCTGCAAGATTTACCCCATAGTATTGCAACATTCTTACTGCAAAGTCATTATGTAATGTTACAGGCCACTCTAATTGTGTTGAATTTTGCTCGTCATACTCATCAATATCATTTACTACATTATATGCCCTAAAAGGTGTTTTAGGCTCTCTAAGGTATGTTAAAATCACTTTATCAACCAATTCGGGCCACACCTTAATTCCTTTTTCGTAATAATTACCAATAGGGTAGTTTTTTGATGGTGGTATTATGCTATTATTCAATCTTTCACTTAATTCTGAATCGGTAATAATTTCTATTCCTGTTCCTTCGTCTTTTCTTACTCCGCAATTCTCATTGTAAGTGTATAATGCTCTTATTGAACTGAACGCTAAATAATCACTTGGTCTTTGGAAATACCCATCAACCTTACTAAGTATAACCATAGGTAGCAAAAAACTTAAATCATCTGTGATTTTTTGTGTTATTTGCCATGATTGAGTTGGTATCGGTTGCCCTGGCCTATACTCTTCTGGTAGTCCATACTTTTCTTTAAATAAATCAATATTGATTATTTTTAATGATAAGTTAAACTCATTTGGCGATACCGAACCTGCTTGTTCTTTATTTGATACCCAATTAATCCATCTGTATAATTCGTCTATTGTCATTATCCGCTAAAACTTGTTCGATTTACTTGAATACTTAAATGCACCTCACCGCCTGGTGTTGTTTTACTTGTTGATATTGTCATTATTTGACCTGCTGTAAATGTATTGTTAGAACTTGGACTTAGTGTGAATCCTGTTCCTACTGATGAATTTGCTGTTGCCGTAATTGTTCCCATAGAACTTCCAGAGTTGTCTTTTACATTTAAAGAGGCATCATCTGTTGCTTCGATCAATTTATCTACGTGGGCTGTTATTTTCTCTACTGTGCAATTAAATGGTATAGCTATTTTAACATCACCTAAAAAATCTGTTTCAAGAGATATGTTTCTGTAAATTCCCTCAAATGGTGTTGCTGCTATTGTTGTTGCGCCTGCGTTATCCATTACAACTTGCCCTGTCATTCCGACTGCATTAAAGTCTGTTCCATCGCCAAGTAAAAACTCACCTGTTCCTGGTTTAATTGCTGAAGGCCTGTCGCTTGAGTTACCAATCAATACCGAACCTCTTGCTAAATCTGCCATTTTAGCTACCGTAACTGCTTCATCAAGTATTTTAGCTGTTGTAACCGCATCATCTGCCAATGCAGGTGCAGCTTCGTATGTTTCTGAAAATATTACAACCCAACTTGTTCCATTGTAAAATGCTCTTATAAATACCTTTTTATCCAATAAAGCATCTGGCATTAATGTTCCTAAAATTGTTACAGTATTTCCGTCTGGATCAATATCGCCCTCGTAATAAAAATAGACTTCTTTATTTTTTACCCCTGTTGCGGTTATTGATATACTTGCCGTTAGTGTTATTGCTCCTGCTGTGTACAATCTTTTTCCTGTTTTTGATTGTAACGTTCCTAAAGCAATAGCACCTATTCCACTTCTTAACTCTATATCTTCGTCAATTACAAATTCAGATTCATCTAAAACTCCATCTTTATTGTTCTTCAGTTCTACTACATAAAAATTAGTGCCATCATATTCAAAGATAAATTTAGTGTTTCTTGACAACTGTTTTTCAGTCATTGTAACACCAAGTATTGTTAAATCATTTCCATCTAAATCCGTTCCACTTGCGTTCCACCAAACTTCTGTTCTTAACCCCTTTATTTCTAAACTTTCGTCTGATTCTATATTTACATCCGCAGTAAGTGTTGGACTTCCTGTTAATTTAAAAACACTATTACCATTTGTTGAATATGGTAGAGTTAATGTACCGCTTGTTGGTACTGTCTTTTCGATTGTTGTTATAAATTCTATCATTACTGTTTTAATAAGGTTATCATTAATTGTTCCGCAATTACTAATTCATCACCGTAAGTAGGACCGCTTATACCTCCATCATCATCTCCGTTTTGACCTTGTTGCTTTATAACTAATGCACTTGTTTCATCTTCGCCTGTTATTTCAACTATTTGTCTTGGTGATGTATAAAATGCGTTTCCAAATACACTTCCACCTACTTTAGTAGAATATGTTGCATATAATTTTGTGCCATCTCTATATATCTCACAATCAATAGAAATTCTGTGGTTTGAAAAGAAATTGTCTAATGTGTCTATAATTCCTATTGCTGCAATGTTAAAAGAACCTACCGTTAGTAAGCATGACTTAAAGTATGTATCATCACTTTTAAATCTAAAAGTTGCTTTTATTTTTAAACAATCCCCGTCAGCTAACGCACTTGCTGTTGTGTGTGTTATTAAATCCTCTACACCTGTTCCTGTGCTTGTTTTTGGTGCTGTTGCATCGTTAAACGCATAATATTCGTTAAATAGTAATGCTGAACCATCCGCACCATCTTCTCCGTCTGATCCATCTGCTCCATCCGCACCGTCTTCTCCATCTGCTCCGTCTGCACCACCTAAATTTGGCAGTTCATTTGTAAACACAGTTCCATCGCTCATTGTTTGAACCAAACTATATGTTCCTGCATCTTCTACTATTTCAGAACTACTTAAAAAGGTGTCTGATGTACTTAATGCTACAACTAATGTAGGCTCATCCCCTTCACAATCACAATCTTCTGTACACTCTAATAAAGTGTAAATATTTTGTAACATAGATTCTGGAACTTCTTTACCGCAATACTTCATTTGTTTTGCTAACTGCCATTCGTTAAAAGCTAAATTGTAGTCTTTACGCATACTTTCAGCCTCTAATGGGTTGGTAGCAATTTTTTTAAGTAAACGACCTCTAAACTTATCAAAACAGCAAATAAACTTGCATAACGTTTCATCACAATCTACTTTAAACTCTTCTATTGTTTCCAACTTTTCTACTTGATAAACATTGGCCGATAACAAATATGTTACTGTTGCAACAACTTTAACTGTCCATGTTCCTGTGTAAATTGGTGTTACTGTGTTTGTTTTTAATACTGATACTATCGGATCATTTTCAAGTGATGATGGGTAGTATAATGTATGCGCTCTTACTATGCTATCAAAATTACCATAACTCGTTGTGTCGGTTGTTTTTATCAATGATTTACTACAATCAATCTCTTGCTTTATAGTTCCGGTTGTACTTCCTAGTTTTGTACAAAAATTAATAGTCTTATCTTGAGTGTATATTTCAGTATCGCCTGTAACTTGTGCTTTTATGTTTACCACATAATCCCCACTCATTAAATCCCCACCTGTTATAGTTGATAGGTCCTTACAGATATTATCTACATCAGCACTTGAAAAATCATCTGAATCATATCCTGTTGTCTTATAGACTAAATTACCTAACGGATCAACTATATTGTATAAAAAAGAAAATGTGTCTGTTCCTGTGTTAAAACCTAACGATGTCCAATCTGTTTCATCTTCTAAACAGATTTTTTTGGTAATAGTATTAATTGTGTACTTAAATGATAGCATATTGGTATAAATTAAAAAACTCACACCAAATATAATAATTTAATGTGAGTTTTGTTTTTTTGATTGTTTTTAACTGTTATGCACTTTCTAATTCTAACTCTTTTTCTTCGACTAATTCTTTTAGTTTTGATAAAAGTCCGCTACTGTCTTTTTTCATTACCGTAACGTATAAGTGGTCCATTTTGTCTATTCCTTTTGGAACCATACAAATTTGCTGTCCTCCTACCCATTTCCAGAACCTTGTTTTAGGTGTTTCTTGATATGCAATTATATCATAATCTATGGCTCTGTTTACAATAGAATTAAACACCCTTCTTTGACTTTTAGCGTATTCGTCAAATTTGTGATAACCTATTCGTGAAGCATATTGAATTAACATTTCTTTTGCTCCTTCAGTACCTACTTCGTCAAATGGCTCTTTAAATTGACTGATAGATTCGTACAATTCTTGAGTATCAGTTTTCTTCAACTTAATAATGTAGTCTTTGGTATCTACTTCTGCTTTTATAGATGCGTAAGCTACTTTCTTTTCAGCTTGAATGTTTTTCTCTCTGAATATAAATCTATTTGGTCTTTCTGCGTATTTATCTTCGTACTTAGGATTTGTTTCATTGTTTGGATGGTTTCTTAAAAACCAAATTAAATCTGCTCTGCTCGCAGGTACTTCTAATTTACCATCTTCAAATTGAATGTTTACAGGCGTGTAGTTTACTTTAACCTCACTACCCATTCTTACTTTTTGTAGGTTCTCTACATACCTAATTTGGTCTGCTACCCCTGTTAAGATATCTGAATTGTATTGTGCAGGTATTGATGTTCCTGCTGTTGCCGATTTCAGCACTACTACCGAATCGTTTTTCTTCGCCAATCTTGATGAGTATTGGCTTGAATGAATTAGGAAAGTTACTTTCTTTTTGTCTTTCCCTAAATGCTCTTTAATCCCCTTAAACTCTGTGTCGTTTACGTAAATCATTACTTTGTTTTTTGTGTTTAATAAAAAATAGAGGGTTTTTACACCCTCTATTGAATCTAATTTATTGGTTGGACTATAACGCCTCCCAAAGATAAAATGAACGTACAGCGCAAAATTGACTTGCTAATTCTGCTCTTTGATTCATTACTCTCTCATCTATATCATTCGTAGGTCTATCTACCCCTGCTGAACCTGTCATCCAAGTCTTAACTCTTCGACTAACACCATTCAACTCCTTGTATCTCATACCAACATAAGGAAGTTGTTGCTTGGTCTTAGAATCTTTAGTAGTTCCCATTGGAATCCAAACACCTAAACCATCTATATTGTACCCATTCGCACCATATAATTTAGGGTGGTTAAATGAATCCATTTTTTTGAAGTTATACTTACGGTCTGTCTTAATCAACTGCTTAACGTCAATGTCAATCTTTTGACCTTTTCTTGAACCGTTTGCATAAATCACAGGATTCTGCTCAAATGAATCTAAAAATAGATTTTCAATGTTTTGGAATAAACCAATACCTAACATACCTAAATGCTCTCCTGGTGCAAAATACTTATCAAGTCGTCTTGTCATTGCATCAAAATCAGCAATAGTTAATGTACCTGGCGTATAAAACGCTTCGTTACCACCCGACTTAATCCATGGTATTAAACCTGTCATAGAACGTAAACCGCCCAATGCAGGGTTATTGATTGGCTTATTAAATAAAGATGCACCATCTACTGCTAATGCAAATCTGTAATCTAAATCAACTTGCTCACCTTTTAAGTGCCATGCGTTAATTGATCTACCATCACTATCTTTATCAATCCACGATTTATTTGTCATTTCTGAACCAGAAACTTCAATAGTTTCTTTAATAATTTGGTGCTTGAAAAAGAACTCTAATGGTTTTGTTACACGACCTTCTGGGTTTCCTGTTCTCTCATTAAACTCGTTTGAGAAAATAACAAGGTTTTGACCCGATGCAACAGGACCTAAAACTTCTGTTTCATCGTGAGGCACAACTGTTGCGCTTTCACTTCCAGATGTTTTGTTTACTGCTGTTACTACACCTACCGCTCTACTTGGAAACAAAATAACATCGCCTTCTCTTACATAGAAGTTTCCTTCTGAATCAACTGTTGATGAATCAATAGGAATAGTAATTGCAGCCCCTGCTGCCCCTGCTGCTACTGCTGAACCTGCTACTAATGTTTCGTGAATCCAATCTTCCTCAAAGTGAGAAACTTGAGTTTGAGTTGATGGTGTAATATTACCAAGTGTATCTAACAACTGAAAAAATGTTAGACCTTGATTTCCGTATTGCCTAAATAAAGCGTTTCGTTTATCTGGCTTGTGAATGTCCACGTCAAATGAACTGACGTAAGAATCTGTATATGCTGCTGATGCTGCTGCTGGATTATTCATAATTTATTTTTTTTTACATTAAAGAATCCAACCCAACTTTTTTATCCGTACTTATTTCTTCTTGCCTTTGTAATCCGTTTGGATTATGTAGTTCTTGATGATATTGTTCTTCTTTCTTTGAACGTACACTTTCTGCAATGGAACTGTATATTTTGTCCTTGTTTTTATAGAGATAATCAGCCTCTAACGCATACTTTAATTGTTCAACAGAACCTTCTACTCCGTTTGAAACCCAATTATTCACAATATGACCTGCCATCTCGGCTATGTCTTTTTGATCCTCTTTTGGTACTTCAAATTGAAACTCATCTGAACCGAAACTAAAACCATTTATGCTACTTACAACTTCTGGTATCTTACCTTTCCACTCTGTTACCTTCTCGGCACTTATGGCTTGTTGCTTTTGCTCTGGTGTTTGTTTTTCTTGTAGTTTTTGATTGTATTCTTTTATTGATTTATCTGCCTTCTCGGCTTCTAAATCCAATTTTATCATTCCAATCCTAACATCTTCGTCTAATTCGTCATACTTTCCATCTTCGTTTTTAAATAATCCAAAGTCTTTCTCGATTACTTTTTTTAATTCATCTAATGACTTACTTGTTCCTTCTAGTTTCATTGCAATTGCAACTTTATCTATTGGAGATAAATCATCTCCTTTTGATTTCTGAATCAAGTCTATTTCATTATAACTTAATCCCTTATCCAATAAATCAATTACCGCTAATTTGTTTTCGTCTTTTACAACTCTAACGCCATCTTGAGAATATTCTTTCCCTTTTTCAATGAACTGTTTTAACTCATCTTCGGAATGTCCGAATTTTTCAGTTATATACTTTCCGTAATCAACTTCTTCGGTTTTTGGTTCTTCAGTTGGCTTGGTTTGTTGTCCCTGTCCTTGTTCCTCCGATGCAACTTCTTCCCTATTTTGTTCAGATGGTTGATTTGAGTTTGGACCTAATTGGTCTAATATACTTGTTTCATTTCCTTCTGTATTTGTGTTTTCCTCTGCCATTTTTTTGTGTATTTAAAGCAAATATATAATTTTTTTTTATTTTGTTTCGTGTTCAGCCTTTATTTTAGCTAATTCTCTTTCCTTTTCTATTTCAATTTTGGCTAACTGCTCTTCCTTTTTAACTTCTACGTCAGCTTCAAATTGTATTGTATCACGTTCTTCTTGTTTTGTGATTTGTGCTAATTGTTGCTGTTGTTCGCCTTGCACTCTTGAATTTTCTTCTGCTTTTTTCTGGTCTGCTTTCAGTTTTCTTTTAATTCTGTAAGACAATGTAGCTTCTGCAAGTTTTATATAGTTTTGGTCTATTAAATCGATTATATGCAGGTAATCATCCATTCCTATACCGCCCATTCCACCTTGCTCTGACTTAGTAAGTGCTTGTGTAGCTGCTTGTTTTATCAATTCCCTTTGCTCTGAACTTGCTTTTTGTTCTAATCTAAGGTTGAATTTACCATTGTTTACTTCGTTGCCTATTTCAAATGTTTTTGCAATGCTTTGTCCGAACTCTGGATAGGTATATTTTAATTTGCCTTGCTTTGCTTTAATTTGAATTTTTGAAAGTATATCTAAACACGTTTTTTCCTTTAAATAAGAATAACCGCTTACCATTGGGTGTATAGCGTTTTTAGTTCCCTCTACTGCTATTTTACCTACACCAACTAATGCTCTTTCGCCTGGATTACTTGCATCCATAAAATCATTAATCCCTGTTACGTCTTTTATAAGTTCTATGTTTCTTGCTATGTCTGAAACTAACTCTACAAACTCATTTCCTAATCCACCTTCATCTGGTATCATTGGTGGCATTGCATTTCCATTATCATCTATTGAGGATTCTTTGCTGACTATTTTCCAACCTGTTTGTGTGGCTATTTCTAATAGTTCTTGAACTTTCATTTTTTTACCATCTATTGTTACATTTTCAAATGCTTCTTGATAAACAGTAAACCCTTTCGGCATTGCTCTTGCCTTTGCGTTTTGTATTTTTAACCACGATAGCTGTATTGCATCAGCAAATGGTAACATTCTCTCTAAATGACTTGTGTTTGATACCCTATAAAATTTTATAGGTAGCATACATTCTCGGGCATTATCACTATACCTTGAAATGTCTTTCATTTTTCCATAATTGTATATCCAATCACTTCCAACAATCCAACTACTTGCATAGACTGTTTTTACATCTGTTGAATATACTTCGTAGTTTTTCCTTTTACCCTCTTTCTTTTCAAACTTTTCTGGGTATATGTACTCGTTTCCGTATGCTTTTTTCTTTTTACTTTTCTTTTTATCTAATGAATACCAAAATAGGTCTAATACTAATACCTTGCAATTATCAAATGTATCGTAATCATAAATATCGTCTGTATTTATGTATCGTGAGTTAAATAGTGATGAGTTGTATTTTTTTGTTCTGTGTTGCTCAAATATTTCCTTGTATTGGTCGTCTGTAAAGTACCCACCGCACTCTTGTTTTAACTGCTGTATGGTTATCATTCTGTATTCGCCTATCCTTTCTATTCCGTCTGGCTTATGACCTCTAAAACTGTCTATTAAAACGTTTACAGGATCAACGTAAGATATTCCTATTCTTTTGCCGTTTGATGTGTGAACCTTACAAGCCATTACGCCATTATCAAAAGCATCTTCTCTCATTAGTTTAGATACTTCGGACCACTCGTTTTCGTACAATACACCGTTTATACCAACTCTTGCTGATATTTCTTGCTTTAACTCAAACTTCATATTCATAAAAAGTTCAAGTTCTTCTATTGTTTCTGGTAAATCTTCTTCGTTAATTTCTTCTCCTGCGTTCATTTTTAAACGCATTTTATCTATAAATGGCTTTAATAACTTAGTTGCCCAAATTTCCCACTTAACACTTTCTCTTTCTGCGGAAGCTGATGGATCAATGTCTGTTACTTTTATATTGTAATCCACCTTTTCCATAAACGATAAAACAATATCTCGGTACTTTGGTATTATCTTAACAATGCTATGGTCTAAATCCATAAAAGAAACTGTTTTTCCAGATTCCTCTAGTTTTGACAACCATTTTTTATACTTATCGGTTTCTTGATTTCCTTCAGCATATTTTCTGTTTTCTATCCAATCGTTTATTCTTGAGTAAATATTATTATGTCCTGTACCGTTTCTAAACGAATGATGTGCTGCTTTACAATATTTTAAACACCACTTATCGTCTTTTCTCTTTGGATCAATTAGGTGTGATGGAAATGGATGTACTTCGCTACTCATGGTTCAAAGATATAATTATTTTGGTTTATAAAAACTTGACATACCTTTTGACTCCGTTTTTATCTTTTTCATTGGTAGTCCTTTTGCTACTAATGCTTTTGAACCGGAAACAAAAAAATCGTATGGTGAAAAATCATCTGGGTCCAAAGATAGTGCATCTTCTAAAAATCTAGGAAATGGACATCTAAACCCTCTTGTTTCAATATATGTGTCTGTTGATGCTACCATTCTTTCTATTTTAGCGGTTCCTGTCGTGCTTTCCCCTGGCGTTGCTCTTTGTTTTTGTTTTACCTTTCCTTTATAAGATTTATATTCTCTCTCAAACATTAAATACTTTTCATATCCTCTTTTTATAAAGTGTTCCCAAATTATTGGTACGTTAATCTCTGGGTACATTTTACAAGATAAATAAATACAGGCTTTTAACATATCTTCTGCGTACATCTCTGGAGTTGCAGGTCTTTTCCCATATTCTAATACAAAGTTGTCTGTAATCCATTCTTCTTCGTGCTTTCCTAAATCTACATGAGGGTCGTAATATGCCCATATATGGCCCGTACCCATTGATTTTTTATTTGTTGCTACTTTTCTGTATCTGAATGGATCTGCTCCACCAACAAACTTGTCTGTGTTTACAGGATGTTTTTTACCACCATCTACTGTGTGTTTGTTTGATTCGGATTGTGGCATTATTTCCGTCAATCCTTTCATTAGCCACCCTCCGTTGTTTGTTGGCCTCCATATTACTTTTGTATCTTCTTTATCGTCTAGCCAAACAAAATCACCTCTAACTAAATCTCTTTCTTCATCCCATACAAAGTAGTCAAGTCTTTTTTGAATTATATCTGTATTAAATGGACAGTCTTTTGACATTGACCTAAAGGCCTCTTTTACTGTAAACGGATATTTCCTTATTTCGTTTTGCCTATCTTCTGGGTCCGTTATGGATTCTCTAATTTCTGTTAATATTTGCTTTCCACCTTTTTCCCAATTTTTCAATTTTAATTCATCTGCATCTATTTCTTTTGATTCTACCATTTTTTCAATGGCTTTTCTTCTATATTCTCTTTGGTACTCTAATGGTTCATCTACTATTGGAATACCATATTGGTCGAATATGAAATTTGAATATGCAGGTTCAAAAAGTCTTATTAATCCACTTTGAGTTCTTCCTAGTGCTTTTATTTTATCTCTACCGCTTTGTTCCCATATTTTTTTGAATTGCGCACCGCCTTTTGCTTCTAACTCTTCTACTGTTGTGGTTATTAGTGCTTTTCCAAAGACATAGTCATCTTTTAATAGCGTTGGTTTTACTTTATCCCATGTTTCATATACGTCTGATTTTTCAGTTTTTCCTGCCTCATCCATTCCGTATTTATATAGCTTTGCGCCATCATAAGCTGTTTCTGTGCTTGATCGATAATCTAAAAAACTATAAAGTTCGTCTGGCTCATCGTCTAAATCTATGTTTCTTCCAGAAGTTGTTGGGTTCCTAAATTCTAAAATGCTTTTAGGATTAGATGAGTTTGCAAATGTTGGCGAAAACCAAAAGGGTAGTTTTTTCCATGCAGGTATTATTGCTTTATTCCAAACTGCTTGAGCATCTAAATCTGTTTTAGACTGCATTCCAGATAATACATTTTTCTTTCTTGTTGTTCCCTCTAAAAGTATGTTTCCTAAACGATATGTTTTCCCCACCCTTCTTCTTGTAAAGTTCACTCCTCCAAATACACTATTTTTTTTACATACTTCATATTCCCACCACAACCAAAAGTCATTATCTGTCATTCTAAAATTAGGACTTCCAATATCTAATGTGTAATAGTTTAGATAGTACCATGCTATTCCTGGAATATGAATTGGTTTTCCATAAATGTACTGCCAAACACCATGTATTCTTTTATGCCATTGTTCTTCTATCCATGCACCAATTTCTCTATCTTTTTTGGCTAACTCTATCTGAATGTTTCTTAATGGATTTTCTTTTTGTTCTTTTTTATTTTGCTTTAAGAAGTCTTTTTTTGCTTGTTCGTATAGCTTTGGTAATTTGGGGTGCTGTTCTTCTTTTACAAAGTATTGATTTTCTTTTTTTAAACCAAAGTTTTGAATATCCTCTGGCTTTGGATGGTCTGGAAGTTTTATATTGTAAGGTAATACCCCATCTATATCTTCAGATATTGTATGTATCGGATTGAAATCTTGGTAATCTAGTATTTTACTATTTATTATGATGCCCATTGTTCTGGTGTTACCTTGTATGTGTGTTTCTCTTCAACATCAAAGCTACCAACAAAATTTTGCAAATTAATATCTTTTTGAAATAATCCTTCTGCAAGGTCGTCTATTGACTTACGAACTTCGGCTAATTTATTCATTACTTTTATCTTTTTATCTGATAGACTTAAAGCATCTTCTTTATCATCTTCTTTATTGTTTAGTGATTCTAATATTTGACTGTGCGATTCGATCATAAAACACATTGTCATAAAATCTAAACTATCTTGCATTTTTAACCATCTCAAAATTAAGTGGTTTACTATCTTGTTTTGGCCTGCTATTATTTCCATTACTTGCTCTGTAAACATTCCACTTTTATTTGGCTTATATCCTGCTAAATTCATAGCTTGTTTCTTTCTTTCGATTATATCTACCAATTCCTTTTTTACTAATGGACTTTTTTTATCATAACACAATACAATAAATCTAATAATCTTATTTGCTGATATGCCTTTTGGCAGCTTGTGCAATATCCCAATAAATATGTTTTTTAAGTCTTTAAACTCTTCTACGTTTGTTATATCACGACCTACTTGTACGCTCATAACATTAAACTTCATTTCTCTAAATTCTGTTGGGTTGTAGTTCATTTTAGTATTATTTTTGATATTAACTATATTCGGTAGTTACCTATAATAATTTTTAAAAACTGCCCTAACTCAAACTCTGAAAAAAATGCTTAACAACTGTCACAGTCCATCCATTTCCTAAAAGGTTCTTTCTTATATTCTCACTATACCCTTTTGTATAGTCTTTTGGAATACCTTGCAATAACTCCCAATAACTACTGTTTGCCATATAAAATTCATTGTTTTTTTGGTAAAATATACTTGCAGATGTCGTTTGTCTATTTCCTGTTGATGTTAATGTTGGTGCATTTTTCAATTCACTTAAATTATAAGGGTTAAAGAAGTTGGGTAATTTTTTAAACATAGATGTTTTTCTTTTAACAAAAGGAACAGGGTTTACTTTATTAAATAATTCACTACTGAACTTAATTGGAATATTCTTTTTTTCATAATCTGTAAACGGTATATTAGTCCAGTAATACCTTGGTCTATTTTGCCCGGTAAAATACTTAGAGTTTATTTTTATTGGCTCAACACCTAATTTCTCGTTAATAATATTTAGCCATTCTTTTTTCATAGAAACATTTTCTAAAAAAAAATATTTAGGTTTTAAAAATTCTTTTGCCTTTACAAACTCAAAAAACAACTTACTTCTTTTGTCGTAAAAATTTAATTGTTTACCAATACTACTAAACCCTTGACAGGGACTTCCACCTATTAATAAATCAATTTTTGGTAATTTATTTAATTTAGCAGAACAAACATCCCCCATTTGTTTGGTGCTTGGGTAATTTCTCAAAGTTACTTCTATCGCTTTTTTATCTATTTCATAAGCAAAATAATTATCTATTTTTATATTTAATTTGTCTAAAGCAATTTGCCCACAACTGATTCCATCAAAATAGCTTACTACATTCATTTTATTTATGTTTTATTTGCCCTCGTACATCACGCAGGGCGGTTTTAAAAAATTACAGACAGGTAACAATGTATATAAAAAATAGCTACTTTCAGTTGTCAAGTAATCCTTAACAACTGCTCTTTTATATCGCTACTTTACATACACAATAAAGTTTAAAAACACAGAGGCAATTCAACAACCTAAACCAAACTTTAAAAAAACATGACGAAAAACCGCCCCTGTGTTACTCTTTTACTGCATATCCCCACTTCCTAACTTTCTTAATAGCGTTCTTTAAATTCAACGCCTGGAAATATAAACAGTTTTTTCTACATTTACCCTATGTGATACACTACCATTAAACTTCGCTAAAGTGTCTTTTAAATCAATTTCTAACACCTTTTGTGTAGAACCTTGATACTTCCAACCCTTTAATCCTTTTCTTAGCCTTAAAGATGCAAATTTAACTTGCTTTCGCTGTTCAGCTTTCTTTACTATCTCATCTTTTTGGTGGTTTTCAAACATAATATTTTATTTAACAGATAACAACCTATCAATTCCTATTGCAAACCCTACTCCTCCATCATACTCTCCTCCTCCACAAATCTGTTTTGAACTTCCTAATTTATCATAAACAATTTCAAAACCTTTACCATCTTTATAGTAGTCCAACCCCCTACTTACGTTTCTATTTACTTTAAAACCCTCTATTCCAAAATATTTAATCAAATCTATTGAAATAGAAATTAAATATTCCAAAAGATCGCTTTTTGGATTTATTACTTCAACACCTAATTGTGTAAATTGCCTATATCTTCCGGCTTGTGGCCTTTCCCCTCTAAAACATTCTTGAACATAAAATAAATTAACATCTTTTTCATACTTAAATTGAGTTTTTGATAATTTCTGAATAACAGATGTATATTCTGGTGCAAGACAAATATTTCTATTTCCTCTATCAGTAAAGTTAAACATTAAATTATTATTTTCTACACCCACTTTATCTTCAAATATATCTTGCATTTGAATAATTGGTATTGATATTTCTTGAAACCCATGGCTTGTTAAATATGTAGCCATATCAGAAATTACACTTCTTTTCTCATTTCCTAAAAGTATTCTTGTTCCTTTGTAAGTTGTCTTTTTAATCTCTAACATATTTCTCAATTTCAGCTTGAATTTTCCTATTCATTTCAATATCTGAATCGTGAAAACCTATTAATGCATCACGACTTCCTAATAACCTTACTTCATCTCTACGTAAAAGTTCATATAAATAGCTTATAAAGTCTTTGTCATTACCCTTTATTTTAGCATTTGTAAAGTTTCTAATTCTTTTTTGAACATCAACACTATCATTAATAACAACAGACAAATTGCCTACATATTCAAACTTTTCAATAGGTTCTTCTGACGAATCTACTTTAGGTATAAACTTATAAGCTGCAATTAGAAACTCTAAGGCCTCGTTTTCATTTTTAGCAAATTTTTTATCTACAAAACAAAATCTTTTCGTAACTAAATCATTAAACCTGTAACCCTCTTTTTCTAAACTATCAAACTGCCATACTGTTATCATAATTACTTAAAATTTTTGTTATAACTTTCTTCAGTAATTAACCATTGCTTTGATTTATTATTCGGATCACTCGCTATTACATCGCCTAACTTTGGTGAACCACTAATAAAATCACTTTCACTTATCTTTACTGTTACTCCTTCTGTAATAATACTTCCCTTTGTGTTAAAGTGAATTATATCCTTTTCAGTTACTTTTCTTATTTCTGGAATTACCATTTCTACAATTCTATTTTTATACTAACAACAATATGTGTGCTTGGCCATTCACTATCCTCACGTTCAATATGAACTTCACAATCATCAATCAATAAATCATTTTCTTCCTCGAAATCTTTTATCAATCTTTCAATTTGGTTAGAAAGTTTTATTCTTTTTTTTCTTATTTCTTCTATTGTCTTAGACATACTCAATTACCCCCACTATGTTATTCCTATTTACTCTAAAAACATCTGTATCACCCATTATCTCACTATGAGCAAATGGTACATCACAATCTACTTCCGTTGCTATATGCTGCCCTTTCTCAAACCCATATCCATCATACAAAACTTTAAACTGATTTTTCTTATACCCTGGCTTTAACTCTAACTCTGAAACTCTCTTCTCTTCTATCTTCTCACACAAAACATAATCATTTATAAACACCGTTTTTCCTTCTCGTTTAACAAAAAACAATGATTCTTTATGCAAGATCGCTTTACGCTTTCTATCTTCCCCAACAGAATATTTATAATCAATTATCCTATTCTCTTCCTTGGCCCGAATAGTCGCTAAATAATGAAAATAAACTTCATCCCCCTCTAATACTTCCGGATTACCACTCTCTAAACAAATCCCCTTAATTGGCGCATACTTACATGGCTCATAACTCGTAGCAATGTAAATCCCAGAATCAGTTTTCATCTCATTCTCCGTATCTACAAACTCAACCAATATGTTCTCGTGTAATAATTGCATAAAGCCTTAAATTAAAAAAACCTTGCCAGATGTAGGAATTAAAAAATCTATTGTGGAAGTAGTTTTTTTGCTCTGACAAGGTTCAATATGTTTTCTATCTTCCATCATAATTCCTCACACAAACATAAAACCTTTTTTTCAATTTCCAACTATTTTTTTAAAATTATTTTTTTTCACTCATATATATTCACACGCACACACGCTCTTAGTTATATATCTCTATTCTAATTACTACTTACTTAGTATAATACAAAAAATACTAAGTATAATTAGGAAAAAAGAAAAAGAAAAAATATATTAAAAAAGAAAAAGAAAAAAGACAACCAAATTCCCACAGTTAAAATCACATTATTCCCACTTTAAAAAAATAACTTCTAAGCAATTAAAACCACTTCCCCCTATCTATCACACCAACTACTCAATAAAACCCCTCAAATCAAATAAAAAACACTAAAACACCCATTTTTTGAAACTCAACAATAACAATACTTTAGGCAACTTCCCCCACCGTATGAACACCAACTTTTTATCCCACCAATCAAACAAACATTTATATCACTCAAATTAACCACTAATCAAACCCAATAACAAACACTCTTAACCGTATACACTTTTTCTGCGCATAGGTGCTGTGAGTGAGTGATAGGTATATATAGGGGGGAGGGTGTCAAGGAATGGAAACGGGATCCTAAAACCCACCCCCACCGAAAACAGAACCAAATAACGAAACGCAAAGCCAACAATGCCAAAGGTCCAGACTAACCAATGAACACAGACAAACCAATATTTTTAGAAACCTATTTAACATAATATAAATTATCTACCATATTTTTATTGTGTAACTCATTGATTTACAGGAAACTAAACCAAAGGGAATATTCAAAATCCTTGAAACTCTGACAAGGTGGCACAATTCAACGGATAAATAACTCATTCAGATAGAAAACTAAACTATCTAAATTTCAATTCTAAGCGCATTAAATTACCTTACCTATGCTATACCATTACTAAAAACTAAACTCTCGATATACGCTAAATTTGATACCTTTTTGAACGTTTGCACGGACACGCTGACTGTTAAAAGAAATGAATACCGCTTAAATACTACATTTTCTTTGTTTTTTTACTTTTATTCTAATGTTTAATATTTAGGTTTTTAAATAGTTGTTTTTGTGATTGGTTTTTTTTCTTTTTTTTGTTTGCTTTACTTACTCTCTATGCTTACTCTATCGCTTCGCTCTTCTTTCCTTTGTTTGTTGGGGTTTGCGTTATGTTGGTTGTTTGGCTTATTTGCTTGTTTTTATTGCTTGTATGGCATTTACTTTGTTTTGGTGGTGGATTAGTTCAGATGATTTATTTTACTTCTTTAGTCGGTCCGTTTTGAGCGCTCTCTTCGTTTCCTTTCCTTACTCCCTTTCGTTCCCTTTCCCTTTACTTGCTTTATTCTTTATGTATTAATTATTTATTTTAAATTCTTTTGCATTGGTTTTCAGTTAGTTACAAGTTTTTATAAAGTTTTTATTCTCGTTTGTTTAGTTTTTTGAATTGTATGGGCTTATATTTACAACCGTTAAGGCATTAAGCCGATTTTAATATTTATAACAAGTAAATAAAAAGATTATGAGAACTACAAAAGTTTATAGAGCAACATTAAGAAAAGATTTAAACGAAGATAATAAAAAAGGGAAAACTTTGAAGTTGGAGTTTGAACTTAATAATAAAGTTTCTGTATTATCAAATACAGAATGGGATTGGTATCTAGACACTATAACCGTAGATGATGTAGATAATATGTTTGAAAATCTTACTTTCTTAAAAACTAACACATGGAGAGAATTATGAAATACTTACTAATTATACCGATACTATTTTTATTAATTTCAAACGCATCAAATTCAGTTGTCAAAAGGCAAGCTATATTAAACCATATAATGATTGGCGAAGATTATAAAGGTTCTGGTTTTGAAATTTGGCGAATAAATTATAAGGAGAATTGTGTATCTCACATCGCTTACTACTATTCAAACACAAAAGAAATAGTTTATAACGATTATCAAGAAATTCCTTTACACTTAAACAAATAAAATTTTTTACACAAATAAATAAAATATTATGAACAATTCAATAAGAAAAGAACTACTAGAACACATTTTAGACAAAATAAGCGATGGTGTAATTGATGACACAAATAAAGATGAATGGCATTTTTATTGTTTTAACGAAGATTATTACTGCATCGGTTATTACAAATGCTCACAATGGCTAAAAAGGCACAATTTGGGCGAATTTGAATCTGCTGCAATTTGTACTCAATACGAAATAGATAACTTTGGCGAATGTGGTAAAGTATATGATAATTCAGAAAAGGTAGTAAATATGCTTGCTTACATATACGGCGAGGAGCTTTTTTCTGATTTAGATTGTGAAACAATAGAGGAATTGCAAGAAAAGATAGAAGAAGAAATAAATTAAACCACCATTTTAACCGCTTTTACCCTTGCACCGCTATTTTATAGTATTGGGCAAGGGTTAAGGCAGTAGAAGTAATATTTTTAACAAAAAAATAAAACAATGAAACACACAGAGATAACAAAAGAAGCGTTTAAAGCTATTGTAACCAACGAACAAGAATCTTTTGATTATAACGATAAAGGAGAACTATTCGAGAAAACATATTTTAAAGCAAAAGGCATGAAACTACTAACTATATACAACTTTGTAAGCAACACAAAGCAGTACTACATACAAGATATTAACTATTAATTTAACTTAAAAAATAAAACAAGATGAAACTAAAAGCAACGATAGAAAAATTAACAAATTTTGCTAATAAAGATAATATTCAAAAAGATATAAATAGATATTTCTTTACAATACACACTCCTAACGGAGAAACATTAAGGGTAGCTAAGTCAAGTTTTAAGGAGATTAAAAATTCTGATGATTTTAAGGGATGGTTGGCAAATTGTGAAGGCAAAGTAACAAGATTATTATTGACTTTATTCGATTTTGATTTGGAATTTATAGAGAATAAAAAGCCACATATTGACTCGTATGGAAAATATCTAATATATACAAAGGAACACGAAGAAAAGTATGAAGAGTGGTTAAAAACGACTAATTCAAAAGATACATCATTAAGCTATTTTTTAACATTTAAAAACTAAAACAAGATGAAACTATTAAAAGTAGATTATTTAAACGAAATACCTAAAAAAATTAACAATTACACTTTAATAAATGTAATAAATAAAAAATCCTTCAATGAAGATACTTTTATAAGACTATCCAAAGGTTATAAATATAAAGTGTTTAGAACTATAATATCATCGTTAGATGAAATATCCCAAGATTATAACTACGGAGCTTTATATCTTATATTAACAGACTAAAAAACAGATAGAAAAAAAATCTAATAACCAATAAAAATACACTATGAAAACTTTTAAAAGAACAAGTTTACCGCAGTCAATAAATTACAACGGAGAAACTTATACTCCCAATATGACCTCCTCCGCTCAACTTGACACCAAAAGAGAAGCAAACAAACTAAAATCACAAGGCGAAAAAGTTATTTTAGTTGAGGTATTGAGTAAAAACCTAAGAGGTAAAAAGGACCTTTATAATTTACCATACAAGCCGACTAAATGGATATTCACTAAAAAACTAAATAAATAGAAATTATGATAACTATAAAAACAAATATTTACACGTTTGAAGAACTAACGGAAGAACAAAAAGAAAAAGCTATTGATAGCGTAAGAAACAAATACTATGATCATAACGATTTTGCAGAGTGGGCTATTGATGATTGCTCACTATTTGAACCACCACAAAAAGAGTTAGAAGAACTTTTTGGTAAAGATTACAAATTCCCTTTATTAGAAAACACTAGGGAAAAACTATTTTTTTCACTAGGTAGAGATAGATATATAGATATTTCTAACGCAATGCAAATTTCAGATGATACCTACTTTTTAAAATGGCTAGGGATTAATAAATATGATTTTTTAAATGATGATGGCTGCCCTGTTTTAGACTATAAAATAGGTAAAGACACAATAGAATTTTATACTAATGATTTTAATGTTGAGTTTACAAATGAACAAGAAACTATTTTAGAAAAAGCCAAAGAAAAATTTGAAGAACATTGTGAAAATATCTTAAATAGAATTGAATATGATATTGATTATAGGTTTACCGATGAAGCTATCATAGAAGATATACACGCAAACGATTATCAATTTACTGAACAAGGTAATTTGTATTAAAACACTACAACCCCAAAAACCCCTTAAAATTTACGTTCTAAGCAACTTTTAACTAAAAAAGGTACAAACACCTTACAAAACATTTTTAACCGATTAAAACTAGAAATAATGACAAACGAAATACAAAAAAAAGACGTAATAAACGTAGCAAATTCATTAAATATAAAATTAACTGAAGAACAAGTAACGGAAGTTTTAAAATTATATGATGATAAAGCGGATGATCTACCGAACGAAAACTTTACCTACATTTTAGAAACTATTTTAGTGGATGATATGGGTTTAAGTCAAAAACCAATAAAGAAAACCTCTAAACACCTAAGAACTACATTTGAAAACCTTGAAAAAGGAATAAAAAACCAATTTAAGAAACTTACAAAAGAACAAGAGATAATTTTCATTGAACAATCTATGTTTCCAAACTATCAAGAATATAAAGAAACGATGACAGAAATGGATGATGAAAGCGATGATTTTATTGAAAGAATAGACTTGTTTAATTTAAGAGAAAAACTCCCAATGATAGATTTTTATAACTCTGGATTTCAAGAAAAAACAGGGCATATATACAAAATTAGAGGGCAATTCATAGATGTTATAGAGCAAGGAGATGACGAACTAATTACAATAAGATTAAAAGACGTTGTAAAAACTTCTCATAAAATTTCAATTATTGAATTTATCGAATCAAATATGGAATGTAAAGCAACACGCATAGACAAATTAATAGAAGGTGCTGAAGAATGGTACCCTAAATATGATAGATGCGATGAAATAGCCTTTATTTTAGATGTTCTGCAAACCTATGAAGATGGAGAAGTAAAACTTCACAACGAACCAAGCCTATATAACGCACTAGAGAGTAGTTTAATTACGGCAGAGTACATAAACACCAACCACCACCCAAAACACGCTTAAAATGGATATTTTGATAGAATTTAGAAAAGCAGTAGGATCCTCTACAATGCTAACTATTGATAGCAATAAAATAGAACTAAGTTATACAGACGAAAGAGGAAAGATTAAAATATGGTTTGAAACAGAAAACCGAAGTGCATTTTTACATTTTAACCCTCAATCTAAATTAGCTTCTGAATATGGAGATTTTTGGAAACACCCAAAGGAAGTAGTAAACAACAAAATTTTTAAACAATTAAACTTAAAGAAATGAAAAAACCAATACCAAAATTTGACAAGAACAACAATTTAAGAATAGGAATGAAAATTATAGGCTATGTAAGACAGTCCAGAAAAACAGGAGGATATGCTTATTTAATAGGTAAACCAAGCGATATAAGCGTGGCAAGTTTTACAAGTAATAAGGAACCATTCACAGAGGAACAAGCAAAGCAAAGATTAATAAACGCAGTAACGCCACTACCGTTTTAAGAATAAGTAATACAAATTGACAACGAAAAAACAAAAACTAGAAAAGATGAAAACAACTACAAATTCAGAAAAATATATTGAATCAATATATAGAAGAAAGAAGAACGAGGAGCAAAATGCAATAGAATTGTTTGAACAAAGAACCAACATAAAGACAACCAAAAAGTACGGAAAACATTACATAGTAATTGATGAAGTATTTACGGACAAGCCAACAAGACAAATATCTTTATTTTTTAAATATATTGGCTATGGTTCAGTAATTTTTTTAGGTAACATAAACGGAAAAACCAAAGAGAAGTTGAGATACAAAAATACTGAAATTCAAAAAGAAACTGAAAGCCTAATATTAAAACTTAATTACATAAACCAAGAAGTTGAGCAGGCAACACAAGAAGTGTTTAAAACACATGGAAAACCAAAAACACCAATAGGAATTATAAGGGATAGAATTTTTTATAACTAAAAACCAAAACAATTAACTAATCAATTTAAAACTATATAAAATGGAAACAGGAATAATACAAGTAAATTTAATTGATGGAGGTAAATATTTTGTACACTTCAAAAATAAAAACCAAAAAAATAGAATACTATTATCTTTAAAAGAAAACGCTGAAAAAGTTTCTGAATGGGGGGTATTAGTAAATGGCATTCACAGCACAAAAGATTTTGAATCAATTATAAAAAACAGACAAAAACTAAAACAATGAACGGGGCAATTTTAGACAGACAAGGCAAGCAAGTTGAAATAACAGACCTTAATTCAGCTTTAATACAAGCAAAGGAAGCAGTACAATTCCACAGAAGAAAAACAGGCATAAAATACCCAGAAGTAGCAAAAGATTGGGAGCATATTTTACACGAATTACAAAAAATCAAAAAAAGCAACGCACAATGAACCACACTAAACAAAAAAACATAATCAAGGCACTAACTACCGAACAACTATTTGAACGCCTTAAAACGGATTTTTCAGCCATAAAGGATAAACTATTTTGCAAGGTAAGAACCAAGAAAGCAATAGAGTATCTTATACACCAAACCATTCAAGAGTTAAGGAATAGGAATATAAACTTTACAACCTCTATTGAAAATCCAGAAAAAAGAAAGGAATTTAAAAACTTTGATTATTCTAAAAGGTTAGTTCAGCTATACCAAAAAATAGATGGAAAAATTACATTCACTCACATATTAATTTATTAAAATGAAAAAACTAAAAGAAACATTAGAAAGTAAAAAATCCGAATTGGATAATATAATTCAAGAAAGGAACAAAACCTATGAAAATCGATCTGACAAGTGGAAGAGTTCAGAAAAGGGGTACAAACACCTTTCACAAACTGAAAGACTACAATCCTCTTCAGACAACATGGAGGAATCTATTGTATTCTTAGAATTTTATATTAGTGAATCTTAAAACTATGAAAAACTTTAAAATAACAAGAGAAGCATACGCAAAACAATCTGGACAAATTGATGATGAAAAAACAATCATTGAAGATATTTCATTGCACGAAGCTAGAATAGGACTTAAAGTTCTCAAGAAGTATCAACAAATACAGAAAACCAATTTTGAATTTACAATTAAAAACACATAACAAATGGAAAAGCTAATTAATGAATTAGAATCAATCGCAAAGGAAATTTCACTTTTAAGCAACACTAAACAACCATTGCTTATCAAACCATATGGTAAGTTAGAAAACGTCATAAACAGGCTTAAATCAAACGAAATTCAGCAATCTGAACTTACAATGGCACTTGCCAACCTAAAAGAAGAAAGAGTGGGCATGATTAAAATGCGAAACACAGTCAATAAATACCTTAGAGAACACGACTTGAGCGAAGAGATAAAAGCAAGGCGGAGAATTCAAATTGCAGAAATAAACGAAGAATTGGGATTAATTAAAGAACAAATTTCTTACCTTCACACAGTAGAGAAAAAATCAATAGACCAAAAATTCATAGAATTAGTATTGCAAAAATTAGGAAAGGAAGAGTTCCAGGCATTGCACAAACAAGCAACTCAAATTTGCAAAAATGGAGGTTCAAAATGATATACTTAATACTTTGGATAACACTTCAGTTAATATTTAGTATTCCTATAATTGTAGGGATATATATGGCGATTAAAAGATAACATATTGTATAACAAATTTAAAGCGTATAAAAATGAAATTACTAATAGTTAATAGACGATATTTAACAGGTGGTAAATTTTTTAGATACCAACGAATGAAAGGAGTAAAAGATTTAGGTTTTAAAATTGCAATTGGTAAATATGAATTTAGATTCTACAAAAACTAGCGTATTTTTGTTATACGTTGTTGTGCGCTTTTAATTAATTGAAATGAATAACAAAGAAAAAATGATAGAACTATGTAAAAGCATGGTTGAATTAAACGAAAAAAGTAGTAGTGTCTTTGCTTCAATAAATAAAGCTATTTGGCAAAAAAAACTTGAATATTGGATTAGAGTTTAATTGCGCATAACACCTTTATATAATCAACTAAACCAAACCTTAATGCAAACAATATCAATAAATTATAATTTGAAATGGCAGTTTAAAAAACCAAAAAACAATGACAGAACAAGAAAGAGTAAGACACATTAATCAATTAGTCGTATTAACAAGTTTAGTAATAGACAAATTGGAAGATTTAGAAAACGATCGGTTTCCAAAGTTTGCATTAAAGAAAGCTGCAAACAATTATAAGAGAGAAATTGAGAAGTATATTAATACTGTTTATGATGAAGGAAAACGTCAAGATGAAAGCAATGCAAGAAAAGAACTTGACACTTTACACGAATCAGTAGGTAAACTAGAAACATTTTTAAACGAAATTTATGGACCGATATGAAAATAGCATACATAGCACATCCAATATCTGGTAATGAAGAAGAAAACATTAAGAAAGTAATATCTATTGTAAGGGAAATTAATTTATCACAAAAAGGAATACTTCCCTTTGCACCTTATATAGTTGATTTAAAAGCCTTAGATGATTCAAGCCCAACAGAACGTATGATAGGTATAACAAACAATCAAGAATACTTTATGCGTGGAATTATAGACGAACTTTGGGTTTATGGAATAAGTCCTGGAGTAAAACAAGAAATAGAACTAGCAAAAAGGTTTAACATTAAAATAGTTTACAAAAATTCACTTTGAAGCATTGTGTTTAATATCAAACTCTTTTAAAGAACTTTCTAAGCAACCTTCAGCACCAATTTTATTCCAAAATAATGTAAAGTCTTTTTTAACACTTGATAGGTTTATTTGTATTTTCTTATCCTTATCTTTTAAAAAGTGTTCAATATTATTGTTTACAGTATCTATGTAATCATAACACACCTGCTTTTTGTCAGATACTTTAACATTCATTCTAATCAATCTTCCAAATGATTGTGCTATGCTTACAGGGTTGGTATATCTTTTTAAAAAACTATTACAAACCAAATCTCTATCTCTTATTAGGTGAACATAAAAAGCATCGTTTCCAAACATCTTATCTAATGTTCCTAAGTGCCAACTCAATCTGTTATCTGATTCAATATGATAATCTGAATAGTTAAATCTGTTTATTCCAAATTCTCTTGCCAAACTTTCATGTCCAGATGTGTAATTTTTAATGTGTTTACAGGCCTTAAATATTGTAGTTGAACCACACCTACCTGTACTTAGTATAAACACTCTCATAGAGCTAATTTACCATTTAAAATTTATTCATAACTTTTAAATGAACTTCTTTTAAATATTCTTTAGTTAGTTTTTCTTCGTCAGAACCAAAATCAGCTTTGTTATGACAACTTCTACACAATGCTTGTAAGTTCTCTATGTAATCTTTAGTTTTAGATCCACCCATACCTCGAGGAGATATATGGTGTATATCAACAGCTTTATTATTACAAACTTCACAAGGAATATGCTCTCCTGGATAGTAACCAAAGTATTCGTGATATATTTTAACGTGTTTTTTCATAGTTCTTAAAATTACAAAAGCCAGATGATTAGTCTGGCTTTACACAAAAAAGAAGTAATACACATAAATAGTGGATTGTGAAGTTCAAATTTAACTCCTTCTTTTTATTATTTAATACAAAATTTTTCATAGGAATTGACTAAAATTTAGTCTTTAATTCAGCAAGGTAAATCCACATTTTCTCTATTGCAGGTTTTAGTTTTTCAGCTTCAAAATCTTTCTTTTTATCTCTTAACTGATAATAAATACTTTCGTGCAATCCTATTGATTGTCTTAATCTTTGATACTTAGTCTTGTTATCCATTATTCATAGCTTTGTTTAAAATTGTATTACTTACTCGTTCTTTTACCTTTCCATTGTCAAGGTTTACAATATCATTATAGACTGCTCCCGTTTGCTCATCTTTATATGTTCCTTTCACTAAAAATGTTACCCCTTTAGATTTAAATAGTAATACTGAAGGATATGGTATTCCATTTTTATCCTTGTATTTGGTTTGTTTTTTCATAAACTATTCAACGTTTTCATTAATTCATTCATTTTATCAAAATCTTCTGGTGTTTCTACTACCATTGATTCTATTACTTTTGGCAACTCTATCCTCAAGTAGTTGTTTACTACATCTTTACAATCCCTAATTATGTAGTGTATATCCTCTGTAAGCGACTTTATTTGTTTTTTAGATGATAGTGTAGGGGTGTTTAATAAAACCTCGCTACAACCCTTTATATTGGAAACAAACCAATCGGTGTTTTTATACTCTTCAGTCATTTCCATTTCAAAGTAAGCATTATTTATATTTTTTAGTAACTCATTGTCTAATTTAACATAAGGTTCTACTGAACCCATTATTACTTTTATGAATGGACCTTTATCGTCTAACATCCATCCGTACTCTATCATTACTCTTGCCAACTCTTCATAGTGATTGTTTAGTTTTTGTGTTTGTACAGGTGTTTTTGATTTACTTACCTGGCCTTTATTTACATACTCACTAAACATTTGTTCGCTTATTCCAAATAGTCTTGCCGATTCCTTTATGTAAACGCTTTTCTTTATGCCATCTGTAATTAATCTTAATAACTCTACTACTTCTTTTATCTTTTCGGTCCTTTTAGACGGTTCGCTTGTATATTGCCTTTTGTTTTGATCTGTTTTAAACACTAAGAAATCTTTTTTATTATCTCTAAGGTATTCTTTAAATCCACCTTTTGCGACCATGCTGTCCGGGTCTTGCTTGTTTGGGAGTATAACTACCTTAACATCAAAATCTTCTTCTAAGGCTATCTGTATGCCCTTTTCAATAGCTTTTAAACCTGCTACATCTCCATCAAGTAAAAATGTTATATTCTTACTAAATCTACCTATCATTGAAAGCTGACCTTTAGTCAATGAAGTTCCAGAACTACTTACTACATTTTCTATACCCCCTTGGGCCATGCTTATTACATCTGTATATCCCTCAACTATATAGCACTCGTTTAGTTTAACTATTGAATCTTTTGCGTGATACAATCCATATACATCTTTTGACTTGTTGTAAATTTCTGTGTTCCTACTGTTAAGATATTTTGGTGCTTTTTTATTTTCTTTAATTATTCTACCTCCAAACCCACATACCTTTCCAGATAAAGTAAATATTGGAACTGTGGCTCTATTTCTAAAAAAATCATTTCCTTTAGAGTTTAGCAATGATGCTTGTTCCATTAATTTTCTATCAAAGTTTAGTGTATTTATATCATCACTTGCAAACCCTAATCTAAACTTGTTTATGGTTTCTGCATTATATCCTCGATCAATCCAATACGATATATCTTTTGATTGAAAATGTAAACAAACAGATTCGTGTATTGAATATAAGTTTTCTGAAACTTGTCTTTTCTTTCTTTCTTCTTCAGATATTTCTTCTTCAAATGGTAAATCAAACTTTTCACAAATCCACTTTATAGCTTCTGGATAAGTAAATCTTTCGTGTTCCATTACAAACCCTACCTTGTTGCCACTCTTACCGCACCCAAAACATTTATATATGCCTTTAGAGGGCGATACTACAAATGATGGTGTGTTCTCATTGTGAAACGGACAACAAGCCTTATAGTTACTCCCATTGCGTTTTAATGACACAAATTCAGATACTATTGAATATATATCTGTATTGTCAAAAACTTTATCTATTGTTGATTTCGCTATCATTTAGTCTTATACCTTACAAAGTGGGTAAATTCAGAATTGTCTTGTAGCTTTCCTTGACTACATATTTCTGCTTTCATTCCACCTATTTTTCTAAGGAATTTTTGATAGGCTTTTCTTGATTTGACTTTTTTCGTTTTCTCCCACATAAAACTACTTTTTTAAATGTTAAACTTTTATCGTTACTGTATTTTAGCTGATGTCTTAAAAACCAATTTTCCAATATATGTTTCATTGGGTATCTTTTGGTTTCTATTAATTTATCGTCTTTGTATATTCTTAGCAAATATTTGTTATTTTTCATTTTTTCCGTTTAAGCAATTCTTGCAAATTCCTAACTGTTCAGAGTTTGGGTTCTTTTTGCAGAATACGCAGTATTGTTTATTTTTCATAATTCTCTAAAGTCTTAATAATCTTATCAAGTGTATCAATAGTTGAAATTATTTATATACTAATATCTCTTATCTGTCCAATGAATTAATTGACCTGTACAATTACCTTGAAACCAATCCCAAAAGTCCTCTACGTTATCAAACCCATCGTTTACCGCCAATTCCTGTACTTCTTCATCACTCAATTCTCTTCCATCTATGGTTATATTTCTAAATGGACCTATCTCTGAATCAATATTAATTAATTCATAGTCTTGAACAGATACACAAGGAATAATCGGTGCAAAATTAAATGTTTTACTCTTGTATGGCTTTCCTTTCCAAATCTTAAAGTGTATGTCCATTCCTGCTCTCCATCTGTTTCCAGAACGCATTGTGTGTATTTTAGGCTTACACTCTACATCTAAAAAATCTTCTTGCCCAATAATTTTTAAATAATCGGATGCATAATCAAGGGCGATAAACTCTGCGAACTGTTCTAAAGTTAATGTTAGATGTTCTAAATCATAAAATCCACTATACACCTTTTCTACAAAATATGTAAGTTCTCCTGCTCTTGGGTGTCCTGCTAAATACTTTCTTGTTAAATTAATTGTCATAACTATTTAATTTTGTTCTTAAAATAACGCTCTAAGGCGATTGAAATAATAAACCCTATACCAAATATGCCTAAGTGTATAATAACCTCTCTAAACTTAATTAAAGTGCCAAATACATGGTAAGAAGTGTTTGCTGCAATTACAATAAATATCTGTACTGCAAATAATACCTTGAATATCTTGCATACTAAATATTTTTGAGTGTAATATTCTATCTGTTCTGGTTTCATAACTTTAGTTTTTTAATTATTTTTGCTAATACGTTTACAACTATACTATTACCTGCTTGTATATACATTTGAGTATTGCTACAAGGTATTTTGAATGTATCTGGAAAGTCCATTAGTCTGAAACACTCTCTTGGTGTTAATCTTCTCACCTTGTTTTCTATTAAATACTGTCCTGCTTTATCATTGCAATTTCCACCACTTCCCATAAGTGTCCTGCCAATTGTTGTAGAGCTGTAAATCCTTCTACTAAAATCGTTATATTTTTCATTAGGCAACATACCGATAACTTTTAATTCAATTGAATTGTCAGTAGGGCATAATGCACCATTTGCTCTTAAAGCATTTGCAACATCATCTTCTGTTTTAGGTTGCCATTTAAACCCAGTTCCTTTTTTTTCGTGTCGGTCTTTATGATTTATAAATCCTTTTATCAATGTTTCACTCAAAAAATACTTTTCATCAACATCATCTTCTAAAACATCTTTTAGTCTTTTTGTTAATGGAAATGGTTTTGGAAAGCTAAAGACATTATCCTTATCATCACGTATTCCAATTATAAACACTCGTTCTCGGTTTTGTGGAACTCCATAGTCTTTTGCATTTAAAACTCTATGGTATATATGATATGGTACTGAATCTTCTCTCGGAAATATTATAGGATTTCCATTTACACTCTTTCCGCCTAACATATCTATCCACGTATTAAAAGTTTTACCATAAGTAGCGTTCTTGTATTTCTTGTTATCTGAAAGCAATCCTTTTACGTTCTCAAATATGAAAAATCTTGGTTTGTTTACTTTTATAAATTCGTGGCTATTGTAAAACAATATTCCTCTTTTATCATCTTCTCCACCACGTTTACCGGCTAAACTGAAACTTTGACATGGAGGCGATGTAACGTATATATCTAAAGGTTTGGCAGGAATTTCTCTGTCATAAACATTCAAAGGATAGTATGCAGGCTCTCCATAATTTTCTATATATGTCTGTCGTGCATACTTATCCATATCACAAGCAAAAATTGTTTTAAACTTTATGCCTAATCTCATCAATGCTTGTTCAAATGCCCCTACTCCAGAAAAATCACTACCTACTTCAATCATTACTGATACCCTCCTTCATCTGTTCTTCCTGGTGGTACATTCATACCACTATTCATAAAATTATCATAGCCTGGATGGTCTGATGGTGCTTTGGCTACTTTATCTACTTCAAGCATTTTATCCATTGCAGTTTTTGCATCTAAATTCCCTTTCTTGTATTCGTCTAATACTTCTCTAATCTTATTGTTTTCCATATTAATTTTCTTTTATAAATGTTACTAAATCTTTTATTTCTTGTATAGTTGCTTGCTCGTAGAAATCTCTTGCATTTTCATACTTTAATCCTATTGTTGCAATAGCGGTTTCTATTTGGTCCTTGTCTTTTATATCTATGCCTTTTAAAGCATTGTATATTGACATATACTCTTTTTTATCTCGAACTACTCCTTCAGTAAGTTTTAAATCATCTATAAAAGATAAATCAATGACTTCTTCAAACTCTGCATCTTCTACTTGGTTCTTCTTGTCAATCTTTTCAGTTCCTCTCTTGATTACGTTTTCTACATCTTTTGCAGTTGATTCATTGGTTTTAATCTTTTTACCACCACGTTCTATCATTTCATCTTTTGGATCTGCTTCATCTACTAAATTCATTAACTGTCCAACTCTATCTGCGTGTGCTGTGTTTTTAGGCAATACTTTCCAAAGAAGTCTTATCCCTGTTTTCTTAATCATCTCCCCTAAGTGTACTCCTGTCCAAAGTGAATTGTTTTTATTACTCTTGTAAGATTGAGATGTATTTCTAATTTCCCATATTCTTTCAATTGGTGTAAATAAACATTGCTTTGTTCCATCACTAAGTAAACAAGTTGCTAATACACCATACTCTTTGCCTCTTTTGCTTGCACTAAGTCCTTTAGCGTAATATGGTTTATATTTTATTAAATCATCAAAAGCGTAATCATATTCAAAATCATCGTTTTCATAAATAACGTGAGCATTTGGTTTTTTTGCTATACCTAATACTTCCATCATTGTAATTAATCCTTTGTAGTCTGGGTCAAGGCAACACTCAACTACTTTTCCTTTTTTTCTTGGAACTAAGTGCGCTTGTTGCAGTACAGGATTCAAACTTAATCCAGATAGTGCTACGTTAAGTATAGCCTTTTTTGCACTCTCTGGTGTGCAGCTTGCTAAATAACTGTTTGATTGAAACGCCTGTAAAGCATACCCAACTTCTTTCTTAAATGCTATTTGCGTTTCTTTAGGCAAATAACTTACAAATTCTCTTTTTACATCTTCTGATGCAATTTCACTCTTTAATTTTACTATGTTACTCATAACTTTTTTGTTTTAAAATGGTTAATTAATTTTATTTATAGACGTTTATGTTTTATCTTTTGTATATTTTATAGTTAGCTACAATTATCCAACGCACGTTCTATCGTGTAAAAACCTAACCTATCACCATTTACTATTTTCCTGCATTTAGTTTCAAAATCCCTCTCGTCTTGCCCTAACACAATATAACCGCTGAACTCTCTCACTATTGGTGCTTTGTGCTTTACGTTATTAATTGCTTGTTCAATTTGTTTATCTGTATATGCCATAGCTCTTTAAAAGTGGCTAACACAAAATATAGTGAATAGCCGATTAAACATTTATTTCAATAGCCAAGTTTTAGGTGTCGGCTACTCACCATACATTCAACGTTATAAAAACTTTTCTATTTGTTTATATTGTGCCGTTTTCATTCCTGCATGTGCTATTGCTATACAATCGCAAATATGCTCCATTCTTGCTTTAATTAAATCGCCTTTCTTATTCCTTTCATAAGGAAAGTTTGGATAATTAGTTTCTACCCACTTCATCATATCGTCTTTACTTGCATTTATTCTTCCAACAGTAGCTTTTTTTACCTCCGTTGGTGTTACTTGTATTGCATCTGGCTTTAATAATGCTATAAACGCACAACTCAACCCGTAGCTTTTCATGCCGTTTGAACTTTGACTTCCACTTGGTGTTTCTGCAAATGTAATAATTGGCTTGATTTCTTCTGTTTTAGCGAATATCTCGTCTATTACTTGCTTGGCTCTAGATACTGTGTCAGAACTTGCTCTAATCTGCTTATTTTTAGTTTTTTCAGTTTTAACTAAACTCCAATCTTGAGGTACAAACTTACCATTCTCTATTACACCCCAAACAAATCCTGTATTTGCCATACTAGGGTCTATTACTAAAACTCTTGTTTCTTTACTCATAGCTTATTTAATTAATTCTTTAACAATATTCTTTGTGTGTATTGGAAACGAACTTTTGAGCATCCAATTTAGAAACCCTGGTTCATCATACACGGACTTATCTTTGTGCTTTCCAATATTAAATCTAACAATACCTTTTTCATCTTCATAGAATGCACTACAAAATTTGTATGGTTTCTTTTTAGCAAAGAAGTAATCACTTATTTCTTTTTTAGTTAAATGGCCTGTATCATTTAAAGTAAATACATCTCTTTGTTTGCTTAATATTTCTAAAGTAGCGTTACAATCCCCTAATGCTGAATGTGAGTTTTCCATTTCTTTTCCAAAATATCTACTATACACCCCAGATAGTGTTTGAGGATTTAACTCTTTCTCTATTTCGTAGCTATCTAAGACGTTTAAACCGTCAAGCGACCATTCTATACCACACCTTAAAAATTCTTCTATTAGAAGTGGAATATCGAACCTTTTACAATTATATCCTGCTATGTCGCAATATTTAATGGATTCATACAAGCTATTTGCTATTTGTGAAAATGTAGGACAATCTATTACATCTTCATTGCTTATGCTATGAACTTCGGTAGCTTCTTCTGGAATTGATATAGTAGGATTAATCTTTCTTACCTTTTCTTCCTTATCTCCGTTTTCAAATATTTTAATAAATCCAAACTCTACAATTCTATCTTTTGCAATGTCTGTTCCTGTTGTTTCTAAATCGAATATTACTAATGGTCTGCTCATAATGTTAGTTCTTTTTGTGTTAGTGCAAAATATAGGTTTTGAAGTTGGTGTACATATTGTATATTGCATAATGTATCAGACTTGTAATAAACGTACCATAAACCATTAATATATCCTATATTGTAAACGCTTGATTCCCAAAAATCATATCCATATCCTAATTTCTTAAATCGAAATTTCAACAACCATTCTTCTATTAGTGGTATTCCAAATATTTCATCTTCACTACAATCAATATCATCAGAACCGCTTTCGTCAGAAGATAATTCTGCCCCTCCTTTCCAAATACGATACACATATTGAACTATACCAAACTCGTCTTGCACCCAATTACCTATCCTTAATTCTTTTGCTTTCATATCATTTCCCTTTAAAATCGTTTCTAATTACTACTCCTTGTGATTCCTCAAACATATAAATTATACAATACTTTGTATCTTCTGGATATGTCTTTGGTAATAATGAATTTAATTTACCTATTCTTCTTATAGGCCCTTCGTAAATTATCTTTTTTGGTTTTGGTACTCCATTATTGCTACAAGTGCCATCTTTTACTAACCAATTTATAGGTTTACTTAGTCCTAAAAACTTTATTGTTTGTTTATATTCTCCTACTATTTGTGTTCTCATCTTCCTACTGTTTAAACCATTCTTTAAAATCAACTGTATCTAATAGTTCTTTCACTAATGTTTCTGGTGGACAGTCTTTTATTCGGTTGTTTAGTTGTAATTTTCCATATCTGTTTTTCTTATTGTCTATTCTACCACCTTCAGATATGTCTAAATCATCAAACCTTAACTCTTCTAACTCTATCATTTCTTTTGCTATCAAGTTCTTTACTTCCAATTCTCTTGATTTACATTCTTTTGAAATTTCATTTAAGCATTTCCACTTGTAAGCTAATTCTAAATGCTCGTGTGTTCCAATACCCCAATCCGGATCAGTTCTATATCTTTCACTCATAAATTGCTTATAAGTTTCCGTATTGTCTGGGTCCGGTTCTAATTTCTGAATACCACTTGGAGTGTCTTGATTTACAAATGAAACATATCCTTCTTCTTTTGCTATCTCTTTTGCAGGTAATACTTTGTCATACCAAAATCTTTTAGAAATGTCTATAATTTTGTTTTTAAGGGATTTTATTCCATCACTATCGCCTGGTATCGGAAATGTTTTAAAGTTTCTTAGATTGTCAAATATTACTGTTTCTGCGTAATCTAACTCAAAGATTATCATTCCTTGTGTTGGTTGTGCAATATATTCTGGTGGTATTCCATCTTCCCACTTATTTAAAGCAAATGAATTGGCTGTTTTAATCTCTAATACAGATTCTTTTTCTTCTACCTCACCTGTGGCTAAGTTTACACTTCCCTTATTCATTAATCTGTCAATAGAGTAAAATAGCCATGGATAATCTGGATTAACTGCATATCCATTTATCTTTCTACACCTTCGGATTATTTTACCTTCATTGAAGTTTTCAATATATCCATCTTCCGTTCCATCTATGTATTGCCAAATGTTAGCTATCATATCTTCCATTTGCCTACCCCAAAATAAATGTTGGTTATCCTTTAGTGGTTTTAAAACACCTATCTTCTCATAGAACACTTCTACTGCTGATTTATAAGGGTTTAATCCTAACATAGCACTTATGTCTGAACCACCTATGCCGTTTAGCCTAAACTCATACCATTCTCGACTATGGGTTTCTATTCTGTGTATTTGTATTTTACTTTTCATATTTTTCTATATTTTCAAACTATATTTTTTTGATTATAAATACTTTATAGTTTGGTTGGGTTGTTTATATTCAGATGTTACCTGCCATTATACAGCAGACAGGCTATTCCAAGTTTTTAATATTGTGAACTTATACCAAGCTCTATCAAAATAATAGCCTTTCTTTGCAAGTATAAGTTCAATCAAATGTTGTTCGGCTTCTTTTTCAGTTTCAAACCCTTCTTTAGGTTGTTCATCAATCGTTTTCACATCTCTACTACCAATATTTCCAACTTGGTAATAAACGTAAATAAAATAACGGCAGGTAACAGCACCTATATTCAATAGCGGTTTTTGTGGTTCATTTGAGTTCATATTTTCTAATTTAATTTTGTGAATAATTCAAGTTTTGTACTTCTAAGTTCGCAACTAAATATAGCTGCGAACCGTTATAGGTCATTCATCTCCCAACCTTTACAGCTTGCAATTTTATTTGAAAGAGCAAGAATTTCATCGGTGTTGTAAACCACATAAAGTGCGTCATCTTCAAATAAGCCATCACGCTGACCGCATTCAAAGTCAAGTTTAAATTCAGTTTTTTCTTTTTGGCCTTTATCGAGTATATCAAAAAAATTACCATAAGAATTTGCATCAACATTTCCAATTAAATCTTCATAAAAAAAGTCTATTGGCTCATCTCCATTAAAAATCGTATCATTCTTAATTTTAAGCCCTGTAAAAATACAAGGTTCATATTTTGAATAAAGCGTTCCACTTGGGAGTTTATAAAATTCTTGTTTAGTAACTATTCTCATTATTTCTAAGTAAAACGCCCTATAATAAAGTGTATAGCAAATTGTGGGCGTGTTACAGTTTGCTACTTTGTACCTTTAACTTAATGCTTTGCAAGCTGTTAGGTAGATACTTTTAATCCCACAACTTGCCATATTCAAATCGTTACCCGTAATACTATCTACGGAATAATCTAACACCGTCTACTTCTTCAAAATCTAAATCTCTTACTTTGCTTAAAACAGAATTTCCAAATTCAGAAAGTTTATCGTACAATTCCTTTAAGCGATTTTCATCCTCTCTATTATCACATAATTCTACCCATCTTCTTATAAGTTCTCTGTTTAATTCTGGGTGGTTTAATGAGTTGTTTTTAAGTTTATGAAATTCTGCACTCCAATATGCTACCGTATCGCTTATTTGTTTTACTTTCATTTCAAGTGGGTAGCATCTATCGCTTACATCACTACTTACTAACCTAAGCACTCCATCACTAACACTTGTAATTCTGTTTTCCTCTGTTTCCATTATTTGTTGAAGTTTGAAATCACAGAAACACCAATCTTCTTTTTTAAACTTTAAATTTTTCATCTGTTATATTTTTTAAGTTGTTTATTATTAGATTTTAGCAGTAATAGCTACTCACTACCGTTAAACCTTAGTGGTTGCTTACCCAATAGTGCAATCATTTCTTCGGTTCGTTTCTCGTTATACTCTTGGTATTCTTTAGGTGTCATTAACTTATAACCATCGCTTTCAAATACTTGAAACCTTTTTCGTAGTTTCTTATTAATCCAAGAGTAATAACGTTCCCAACTATCTAAATCTCTTGGCTTAAACATATCTCCTGCCGTATCAATATCGTCAAGTAATTCCCAAAGAAATTCGGCTTGCTTTCTGTCAATTTTACTACTGCCAACAACAGGTGTAGTGCATTGCTCTGTTTTGTTCTTTTTGCTATCGTCTTTCATTTATCTAGATTTAAGTGTTACTAATTAAGTTCGTGCTGTAAGGTTGTCACACACCATACCCAAAACGTTATACTCAACGTTACTTTTCTATATGAGCAACAACCTTATCAATCAAAGCATTTACATCTGAATACATCTTTTGATTCTTCTTTGATTTAAAAGAATATTTTGTTTTTAATTCTAATAAATCTGCTTTCAAGTCTGCTACCTTTTCAATGTCGCCTTTTGATAGTTCTAGTTGCCTTGCTTTTTCTTCTTCTGCCAACCTATCCTTTTCTTGTTGTTCTTTGGCTTTTAACTTAGCTGCTAACTCGTCTTTTGCTTTCTGTTCAGCTTCAAGTTTGGCTTTGTTTTCAGCATCTATTTTGGCTTGTTTTGATCTTTCTTCTTCTTGCTGTTGTTTTAATTTTTCATTTTCTTCTCTGATTCTTTCTTGCTCAAAATCATAGGCCTCTTTTTCAGACTTTAATTCCTTTAGTTTAGATTGAAATTCATCTTCAGACATTTCTCTTAAATCTAAATCTTCGTATAAAAAATTAAAATAAGGTCTTAATAATACTTGTCTTGAATGGCTTAACTCAGTTTTCTCACGTTCTATCCTTTCTTGTTCTAATCTATCTTCTTCTGCTTTCTTAATTGCAGCTTGTTCATCTTCCCATGCCGTTTTCTTTGCACTTAAATACGCTTGCCATACATCTTCTTCCATTGCTGATAAATTGCGCTCTGCTGCATCTTCTAAGTACGGCTCTAATTCAGATACTCTTTTTTGTTGAAGTTTGTCTAAACGCTCTTTTTCAAGGTTTTCATAGTAGTTCTCAATTTCAGATAGCTTTTCTTCCATTTGCACTACCGGTTCTGTTAGTTTATTTTTAATTGCATCAACAAACTTTCCTGCTTGTAAAAAGTATTGCTTTTCTACCTTATGGATTTTAGCTACACCTGTTCTAACTTTTACAAGTTTCTTTCTTAATTCAGATGCTTTTCCTACTAAATCTTCTGATATTTCAGCATTAATTATTTCAGCATACACTTTTTCATACCCTTTCTTTTCTTCTATTTTAGGAAAGAATGATTGCTCTATGCTTATTGCTTTTTCTGGTTGCAAATTAAAATCTTCGTGTTTTACTATTTGTGTCATCTTTTTTGTGTTTTAAATGTTATTTAATTGGTTTCCAAACCACAATCATTTGTGGTCCTGTAATATCTATTTTCATTCCGTTTTCATATTCTACTGAATACAGAACTTCGTTAATTTCTCTTTCGTAATATTTGTCAATACTTTTAACACCTTCTACTCCTACTTCATATCGTCTGTACTGTCCACAAATTTGTGTTTCCACTTGATGTATATATCTACTCATCGTTTCTATTTATCATTTTATCTAATTCGTTTAATTTCTTGATATTTAAAATGTAGTGTTTTATGCCACCTACCCTATCTATTTTGACAAACCCCCTATCCTTTAACATCTTTACATTATAATGATATGTTGGTCTTTTACATCTAAAGTATGAGAAGAAATCATCGGTTGGTTTCATTCCTTCAGATAAACTCTTTAGCATATCCATAGATAATTGATTTGTAAGGCATTTTAGATCACTTTCTAAATCTACAACATCTGTCATTCTAATTTTAATATCCGTTCCTGTACCGTCTTTGTAGGTAAGGTTTTTATCTAATAGTGTTCTTGCCATTACTTTTTGTTTTGTAGTTCTAAATCAACTTCTTCTAGTTTTTGATAAGCACCTTTAACTTCTTCTCTCATTTCAAAGGTTACCTTTTCGCCACAAATGACAGCACTCTTTAAAAATGCTATTGTGTTTTTTACTGATTCTAATTTTTTATTTTTCATTGTTTTATTTTTTAACTATTTTATATCCAGAACTATCTAATCCTTTTAGTATATTTTCAACTATTTGATTAGCTTCTTTTACGGTCAATACTGCGCTTAATGCAGTTTCATCTTCATTCCACCTTAAAATCCATATAGCATCTTGTAGTGCTATGTTTATTTCTCTGTCATTTTTTTTTAAGTTTCTCATGTTATAACATTTTTGATTCAGCTTCTTTATAAAGTTTATATGAAAGTTCTAAATGGGCTTTTTCTAATTCTTTAACTGTTTTATTTTTTACTGTTTTACTATAAGGATGATCCTCTATTATCTCACTTAAAATTTCAACTTTAAGTTTATCTCTACTTGACATTTTCATTTGAGATAATAATTTGTTTTTCATATTTACAATGGTAAACCAATGTTTTTGTAACTCTTCTTTTGCTTTTTTACTTTTAGCCATAACTATTTTTTAAAATGGTAAATCTTCTACTATCTCTTCCTTGTTGTTGTTTAATAATATTTCTTCTCCTGTTTCTGTATCATAGATAAAATCACTAAACGAACTATAATGCTTGTCAAATTTAGACCAAAACACACCTAAATCGCCTCCTCTGTGCTTCTCTACTATAAGACAACCCAAACCCTTACAACTTGATTTATTTGCTCGTGGTGCTATCTTAGTTTCGATATTGTAGTATTCTGGTCTGTATGCAAACATTACTACATCAGCATCTTGTTCTATACCCCCAGAACCTCTTAAATCAGATAGTTTTGGTTTTGGTATTTTCCTATCTTCTACTTTTCTTGATAATTGTGATAGTGCTATTACGGCAATATTTAATTCCTTAGCTATTTCTTTTAATCCTTTTGAAATGTCATTTAACTCGGCATTATCATTTCCTCTATAATCTTTCCCTATTTTTCCTGTCATTAACTGAACATAATCTACTATAAGTAATTTAAGTCCTTTTTCTTTTTTCAACTTTCTTGCTTTGCTTTTTAAGTGTGTTATACTCAATCCTACTACCGGATCTACAAATATGTTTGGATATTTAGATATTTCTTTACGTATATCCTTTAAAGCTGCATCTTTATACTGCATTTTAGTAAACACCTTTGAATTTGTTTTTAATCCTCTAGCTATTATTCTGGACCAAACTTGAAATGCTGACATCTCTAATGATATTATAGCTGTTGGTACTCCAGAATTTCTTGCAAAATCAGTTGCTTTTGCACTCTTTCCCATTCCTGGCCTTCCACCTAAAACAATAAAATCAGTATATTGCCACCCACTTGTACATTTATCTAAATATGTAAATCCACTTGGAATACCTGTTATGCCATCATCTTCTTCTTCTGTTTTTGTATTTACATTTTCTTCAAATACTTTAATTGCTTTAACTGCATCAACAGGTTCTTCCACACTAGCAAATGCAGATATGTTATTTATCTCTTGATTAGCTTTATCAATCGTTTCAAACACATCAATAGAATCTTCATAAAAATTAGTTAGCAAGTTTCCAGATGTTTCTATTCCTTTTCTTCTCAAGTATTTTTCAATAATAATTTCACAATACTTAGATATATTGTTTTTTCCTGTTTGCTTTTTAACTAATTCAGCTAAATATTGAAACCCACCTATCTCTTCAAGTTTCTTTTCTTTTTTCAACTCATTGCTTACCAATAGGGTATCTATCTTTTCATTCCTATTGTATAATGTCATTATTGTTGAATACACTATCTCATTTTTAGTATTATAAAAATGCTTTGGCTCTAACATATCTACTTCCCCTATATTGTCTTGGTTGGCTAATAAAGAACCTAATAGAGAATTTTCAAAATCAATAGCTTGTGGTAATATTTTGCCTAAATCGTTCACTATCCTTCAAATTTTGTGTAAAAACTATCTTGATCACTCTCTACCTGCCCTATCATATCTTTTATTACTTGCCACCTTAAAGACCTACTCAATAATCTCTTCCAATTCTTTACAGGTCTATCTTGTTTGCCCCATTTCCAATCTCTATCTTCATAGTAACTTACAAAGTATTCAGACACTTCTTCTGCTACCGATTCAGATATTTCTAATTTTTCTAATAAATGATCTACTACTTCTTTTCCTGTTGGCGGTGTAAATCCATCTAAAACAACTTTATTTTCCTTAACTATCCCTAATTCTTTTTTTATCTCTTTGGAAAGTTTTAAATAACCATTAATATTTCGCAGATACTTTTGTTTTACGAGCATATTAATTGTATCGGGTACTATTTGCTCATCTACATTAAAACGATTGCTTAAACGCTTTAAATCAGCTTTTAATCGTTTTGAAGTGATTAACTGTATAGTCAGTTTGTTAGTGAATATTATTTGTTCGTTTGTCATTTTTTAGTTGGTTTTTTAATTAAATCTTTAAAATTTTGGTTTAAATATGGTTGATAGCTAGGTGGAACTAGAATGACACTATTATCATGTTGCCATATCCATTACCTAAATTATAGTTTGAGCATAATGGTTGTATTATTATTTTATAATCAAATATACCCTTATCAATCATAGTTATTACGCCCATTCCATCATAAACAGCATCGCCACATTTGCTAACATTATGGCGTTGTAGCCATAATTCTAATTGTTGTAATTTACCTTGTTTATTCATAATAGTCAATGTTTTATATTTGGGTGAGTATATATGGTAGTTACCTATGTATTCTCGGATTGTTTTCACACCAAACCTTGAACCTTTCATACTTATCGTTATCTACAATTACTTTGTAGCCTTTATCCTCTTTCTCTTGACCTTTAATTACATACTTTCCAGAAAAAGCAAATGCACAATCTAAATCATCATCTATTATTGATTGCTCAATAGTTGCTCTACTTGCACCTGTTTCAAACATTACTTTTCCTATTGACTTTACATTAGGAATACTGTTTATTACTATGTTTATTAATGCCATTATATTGTGTTTTTATCTATTGCTAAATTGTTTTCTATTAAGTTGTGAATGTCAAAGTGATGTTTGTATAGTAATTGAACAAGTCCGTAAGGTAGGTTTTCAGCTTTAATATTTTTTATTTCATAAATTTCTATATCAAATTTATCTAAATATCCTGC